>VYLN01000018.1_pt1 | contig 54945 bp, 46 predicted proteins | sample 5109471 | NCBI WGS metagenome assembly VYLN01 (sample SAMN12291806, study PRJNA351875) | freshwater metagenome | isolation source: freshwater lake | place: USA: Michigan, Lee Lake | collected 2013-08-06 | reverse complement strand
CTGGCAAGGCCGCGAAGTGCCGCCCGTGCTTCTGAGCGGCGACCACACCAAAATCGCGGCGTGGCGCTTGCAGCAGCGGATGCAACGCACGTTTGTCCGCCGCCCCGACTTGCTGGACGAGTGACCCCTTGCCCAAACACCTTCCTTCCATCCCCCCTTCTTCGCTCCCTCGCTTCTTCGCTCCGTCCCCCATCCCGCTTGTTCCCCCCGCCGCCCCTGCCTATCATCCCAACCCGCCAAATCCCGGCGGAGCCTGAGAGTCATCCCATGAACCCCATCCTCGCTGAAATCAACAAAGCCGCCCTCAAGTCCGACATCCCCGCATTCGGCCCCGGCGACATCATCAACGTCCACTTCCGCATCGTCGAAGGCGATAAGGAACGCACCCAGGTCTTCCAAGGCATCGTCATCAGCCGCAAGGGTGCGGGCATCAACGAAATGGCCACCATCCGCAAGGTCGTTGATGAAGTCGGCGTCGAACGCTGCTTCCCCGTCAACAGCCCTCTGGTCGCCAAGTACGACCTTGTCCGCCGCTGCGACAACCGCCGTGCCAAGCTCTACTACCTGCGCGACCGCGAAGGCAAGAGCCGTCGCCTCCGCGACCGCCGCCGCGGCATGAAGAACACGTCGGTGATCCCGACCGCCGCGAAGGCGTGATCGAGCAACATCCTCAACCAATCAAGAACGGACCCCTCTCGGCGTCCGTTTTTTCTTGCACTCTCACCACTTCACCTCCTCACCTCCCCGCCCCCTCACCCCCTCACTATTCTCCCGCATGACTTCCCCCTCCCCCGTCGTCCTCTTCGACGACGGCCATGGCCAAACCGCTCCCCTCACCGACCTGCGTGCATCCTTCATGCTCCGCACCGGCGCTCTCACCACGCTTGAGCGCCTTTGCCGCATGATGCCCAACCGCCGCTTCCGTGTCTGGACCCGCGCCGCTCTCGAAACTATCACGCGCGAAACTACCGACCTCACCGTCAACGAGCCCGCCGCTGGCCCTGTTCTTCTCCTCAACGGCCGCTGCCCCCTGCCGCCCGCCAGCGTTTACGAACTCAGCGAAGGCGAAGGCCTCATCGACGAAGCGTCGGGAGATCTGATCGCCGCGTTGCTTCAAGGCGAAGACGCCAACGCCCTCATCCTCGGCGGCCGGCCCGGCGTGCCGCGTGCCAAGCGCGTCAAAGGCAACGCGCTCATCGCTCGTCCCTGGCACATCCGCACCCATCGCGACGCCTGCATCAAAGCCGACCTCGCGCTACTGCTTGGCGAAGGCCGCGGCGAACTCCCCGCAGGCGCACTCAAAATCGGCGACGCACGCCTCAGCCTCAGCGAAACTGCCAAGGTCTATCCAGGCACACTCTTCGATCTCGAACAAGGCCCCATTGTGATCGATCATCACGCCGTCATCCGCCCGGGCGCACAACTCATCGGCCCCTGCTACGTCGGCCCAAACTCCACCATTCTCGAACGCGCCACCATCCGCCCCTTCACCGCCATAGGCCCCTGGTGCAAAGTCAATGGCGAAGTCGCCGGCACCATCTTCCAAGGCTTCGCCAACAAAGCCCATGATGGCTACCTGGGCGACAGCTACGTCGGCGAATGGGTCAACCTCGGCGCAGGCACCACCAACAGCAACCTCCTCAACACCTACGGCGAAACCATCGCGCAGGCAACCCCCGCCGGTAAGCACGAACGCACTGGCGAGCAATTCCTCGGCGCCATCATCGGCGATCACGTCAAAACCGCCATCTGCACCCGCATCATGACCGCCAGCGTGCTCCACACCGGCGGCATGTTCGCAACAACCGCCCCAGTCTCAGGCTGCACGCCCCCCTTCGCCTGGGCCACCGACGCCGGCACCAAATCCTACCGCTTCGAAAAATTCGCCGAAGTCGTCCAAGCCCAAATGTCCCGCCGAAAACTAACGCCCACCGCCGCCTACATCGCAAGACTCAAGGACCTCGCAACCAGCACACCGAGCGACAAGTAACTGACTAGCAGCGATGTCGGCTTCCTGCCCTGTCACCGGTTCACCTGCTCACCTCCCCACCTGCTCAACTCTTCACCTCCCCATGCCCGCCCTCCTCTTCGACTTCGACGGCGTCATCGTCCACAGCGAACCGCTGCATTACGCCGCTATTTCCGAAACCTTCGCCGCTCACAACATGCACTTCAGCGAAGAAACCTACTACCAGCGCTACGTCGCCTACGCCGATCGTGACCTGTTTCCGATCATTGCGCGCGATTGCAACCACGATCTCACCGCCGAGCAACTCGAAACCATGCTCGAAGAAAAATGGACCCGCTTCGCCGCACTCGTGAAATCAAAAGGCGTGGAACATTTCGACGCCACCCTCGACCTTATCTCTCATGCCCACGCCTGCAACATCACCATCGCTCTCTGCACCGCCGCCATGCGCCGTGATGTCGATCTGATCTTGGGCCAGCTCAACATCCTCAGCAAATTCGCCACTATCGTGAGCGCAAACGACGTCCCCAAAAGTAAGCCCGATCCGGCGCCATACTCCCTCGCTTGCAAACGTCTGAACAAGTCACCGCAAAACTGCGTTGCCCTCGAAGACACGCCAGGCGGGATCGCCAGCGCACTCGGCGCCGGCTGCAAGGTGATCGGCGTCTGCCACACCCTCCCCGCCCATCGCCTGCACCAAGCTACGCGCGTCGTCGCGAGTTCGCGAGATCTCACCGTCGACGCCATGCTCGCGATGTTGACCCCGCTCTGGTCATAACCTGTAGCCATGTCCCACATCCATCCCAAAGATGAGCCCCACGCCCACCTCGAACTCAAGTGCCCCAAAGACGGCACCGTCATGTCCAAAGTCGTCGCCGGCGGCGTCACCATCGACCGCTGCGAAGTCTGCGGCGCGATGTGGTTTGACCTCAACGAGCTCGAACGCCTCCTCATGGGCAAAGTCAAATCCAAAGAAGTTGACATCGGCGCCCGCACCCGCACCGACGCCAAAATCAAAACCAAAAACCTCGATTGCCCCCGCGACGGCGAGCGCATGAAAGAAATCGAATACCCCGATCAAAGCCACGTTCACATCATGAAATGCCCAACCTGCCAAGGCATGCTTTTCGACGCCGGCGAACTCGTCGACGTCGACAAATTCACCCTCTTAGAACGCATGAAAGCCTTCTTCGGCTAACCCCCAGTTCAACAACACTCGCCAAACTTCGCTTTTTCTCATTCTGCTTCTTCTCTGTCCTTGCCTTCGTCTCCGCGCTCGCCGCGTGCTCCGCGGTGAACCCGCCTTCGCCTTCCCTCTCACTCAATCACCTCCAAGATCGCCACCGCCACCGCATCCGCGATCATGAACCCCTGATCGCTCAGTTGCCATCGATCATCCACGCGCACAATCGCTCCCAGTTCCATCTGCCGCCGGGCAACGCGCATGATCTTTTCCGCCATGCCACCTTTCGCCGCATCCGCCGCCGCCAGCGTCTGCGCCGCGTCGATGCCTTCCGCCAGCCGCAGCCCTGTCCACACTGCTTCGCTCAAATTGCGCACGGCATCCGCGTATTCCACATCGGTCACCATCGCAAAATCGCGCACGTGCTTGTTCAAATAATCATCCAGCCGCTGAATGTTCTTCCACCGCACACCCCGCACATGTGCACTCGCGTTGGGCCCAGCCGCCAGCCAATCATGCTGCCGCCAATACGCCAAGTTGTGTCTGCACTCATCACCCTTCTTCGCAAAGTTTGAAACTTCATACCGCTCCAGCCCGGCCGCGCGCAGCGTGCTCAGCGTGTGCTCAAACATGTCCGCTTCCAAGTCTTCGGGCATCTGCGAAAACTCCCCCTTCTTCATCCTCGCCGTCATCGCCGTATTGGGTTCATACGTCAGCGCATAGCACGACAGATGCGTGGTCCCCGCCCCGAGCGCCGCCTTCAAGTCCGCATCCCACTCAGTCATCGTCTGCCCAGGAATCGCAAAAATCAGATCCATCGATTGCCGCGCAATCCCCACCGCCCGCGCCAGTTCCACCGCCTTGAACACATTCGCCGGGTCATGCCACCGCTCCAGCGTCTTGAGGTGCTGCGCATGAAAGCTCTGCGCCCCAATGCTCACGCGATTCACCCCGCCCGCCGCCAGCACCGCCATCAGCTCCGCCGAAACAGTCTCCGGATTGCACTCCACCGTGAATTCAACCAACCCCGATAAATCAAACGCCTCCGCCAGCGCCGCAAGCAACTCCTGCCACAGCCCAACCGCCAGCAAGCTAGGCGTACCCCCACCCACAAAAATCGTCGCCAGCCGCGGCCGCTGCGTCGCCTTTGCCAGCGCCCGCACCTCCGCAATCAGCCGCTTTGTGAACTCCCCCTGCCGATCACGCGTGTCCACAATCGAATAAAAATCGCAGTAATGGCACTTGTGAAAGCAAAACGGCACATGCAGATACAACCCCGCACCGGGCCGAAGCAGTGGTCCACCGCCAATCCCCGCCAGTACCGTCCCCGCATCAGTCGGTCCAGCACCAGCACGAAGTTGCATCAAGGGCGTGTCAGCAGTCACTGGGTATCGTAAACTATCCAGCCGGGTCACGCTCTCACGCGAGAGCCAGATTGCCGGTTTTGTCGTGAAGCCAGGCAAGCTTTCGCTGGAGTTGTTGTATGAACGTCGCTTTGGTCTTGGTTCTCGATGACGGCCGCCAGCAAGAACTGCCCCTGCGCAAACCCACGCAGGTCATAGGCCGCTCGACAGATGTCACCGTGCGTATTCCCAGTTCCGCCGTCTCGCGCCACCACTGCGAAGTCGCGCTCGCCGACGGCAAAGTCACCGTCAAAGACCTCGGCAGCAGCAACGGCACGTACGTCAATCGCAAACGCGTCCAGCAATCCGCCGTCAAAGCTGGCGATCTGCTCGCCGTGGGTGACAAAGTCTTCGTCGTCCGCATCGATGGCAACCCCGCGACTGTCGATGCTGAAGAAGCATTCGATGAGGGCTACGTCGCTCCCGCTGCTCAAGCCGCCGCTGCTGCCAAGCCCGCAGCCGCGACAAAACCCTCGCCCGCGACGAAACCTTCCCCCGCCGCAAAACCCGGCATACCTGCCGAAACCCCCGCCAAAAAGCCACTCGCCGCCGATCCTGATGACAGCAGCGTCGCCGATTTCGATTTCTTAGACGAAGACGACGATCTCAAAAAGCAGCCCAAGCTCTAACGTCAAAGCACGCGCCATCGCAACACCGATCAAAGCGATTGGTCGCGCATCCAGTGGAACCAAGACCAACCTGTTTCAAGCTTTTTCTTCTTTTGCGTTCTTCGCGTTTGCGGTGAACACAGTTTTGAGTTCGCTCGAGACGCCGCTCACGCTGCATCTTTTTTCTTGCCGTTTGCCGCCGGCGCGTGCCCCGCATCCTTCGCCGGCACCCTGATGTTCGTCCCGCACGCCTTGCATCGCACGGTCTTACCGCGCACCGACTCCGGCACCGCCAATACCTTGCGGCAGACGAGATTCGGACACATCATGCGCACGTTCGCTGCAGGCATATAGACAACGTTCCATACGCACAAACCTGTGCGCGTACAACATCATCGGACGATCCCACCCCTGGCTTCACCTCCAAAACACACCTCGGCACACAACTTCTCTCCTCCCGCCATCCATCTCCTCGTTCCGCAGACATGCGAAATCCGGACCTGCCGCACCTATCCTGTCGCCGATGACTACCTCGCATGCATCTGCCTCCACTTTCTCGGACGTTTCCGCCCGCAAATCCGCGTGCTCCGCCGTTGTCGGCCTCCAATGGGGCGACGAAGGCAAAGGAAAAATCGTCGACCTCATGGCCGCCGCTCACGACGCCGTTGTCCGCTACAACGGCGGAGCCAATGCCGGCCACAGCGTCGTGGTCTCCGGTTCACGCTACTCGCTTCACCTCATCCCCAGCGGCATCCTCTACCCTGGCAAAGCCGCCGTCATAGGCAATGGCGTCGTCGTCGATCCGTGGAAAGTCGTCGAAGAAGTCGATGGCCTCGCTGCCAAAGACGTCGACACCCGAGGCCTCATCATCAGCGACCGCGCCCACGTCGTCTTGCCGTACCACAAACTCGAAGATGGTCTGCGCGAAGACCTCCTCAACCGCTCAAACCCAGCAACCGCCGAAGGTGCGCACAGCACAGGCTCCGGCAACATCGGCACCACTCGCCGCGGCATCGGCCCGGCCTACGCCGATAAATGCCAACGCGCCGGCGCCGTCCGCATGCGCGATCTTCTCCGCCGCGACGCTCTGCGCGAACGCCTTTCGCTTTCGCTCGCTGTCAAAAAGCCCCTCCTCAGTGGCTTGGGACTCACCGACGCTGCCGCCGCCGATGTTGATCTCAACGCCCTCACCGACAAGTGCCTCGCCGTGGGCCAACGCCTCGCGCCGATGATCCAAGACACCACCCAGCTCCTCCACGGCATGCTGGCCCAAGGCAATAGCATCCTGTTTGAAGGTGCCAACGGCACACTCCTTGATGTCGATCACGGCACGTATCCGTACGTCACCGGCTCAAGCTGTATCTCCAGTGGCATTGGCACCGGCACAGGCGTCCCCACCACGCGCGTCTCTCGCATCATCGGCGTCATGAAAGCCTACACCACGCGCGTGGGCAGTGGCCCCATGCCCACAGAGCTCAACGACGACACCGCCCACCGCATCCGCGAACGCGGCCGCGAATATGGCACTACCACCGGTCGCCCCCGCCGCGTGGGCTGGCTCGACTTGGTCGCTACCAAATACTCCGTCATGATCAACGGTGCAACGGGCGTCGCCCTCACGATGCTCGACGTTCTCGCGGGCTTTGATCAAATCAGCGTTTGCACCGCCTACGAGATCGATGGTAAAACCTACGACTATTTTGTTCCCGATGCCATCGAACTCAGCAAAGCCAAACCCGTACTCACTTCACTCCCCGGCTGGACCCAAGACCTCTCCACCGTCACCAGCCGCGACCGCCTCCCCGATAACGCTCGCAAATACGTTGACTTCCTCGAAAAATACCTGGGAGTCCCCATCCAAATCGTCAGCGTCGGCCCCGGCCGCGAACAAACCATGATCGCGATGTGATCCAAGTTCACCGCAAAGAACGCGAAGAACGCAAAGAAAGACAGGGATGGATTTTTGTTGCGTGTGTCATTTGTTTCCGCAAAGCCTAAGTGCCCAATCAAATCTTGTCTCTACCTCTTTCCCGCCTTCCTCCGCGATCTCCGTGTCTCTGCGGTGCTCCCGTCTTCATGAACTCCCTCGCCTCATCCCCCTTCATCACCGACCCCGCTGCCCTCGCGCGCGTCACCGCGATGCGCGCCCACGCGCCCCTCGCCGATCCACTCCGCTACCTGCCCGACATTCACCCTTGCAAGCTCCCGCGCCACGTCGCCATCATCATGGATGGCAACGGCCGCTGGGCCACTTCGCGAGGTCTTCCTCGCGAGCTAGGCCACCGCAGCGGCGCAACCGCAGTTCGCCAAGTCGTCGAAGAGTGCGTGCGACTCGGCATCGAAGTCTTGACGCTTTACTCCTTCAGCCTGGAAAACTGGAAACGCCCCAAAGCCGAAGTCGACGCCCTCATGGAACTTTGCATCACGTACCTCGAAGGTGAGCAGCAAGAAATGATGGACCGCGGCGTGCGTCTGCGAATCCTCGGTCAGCGCGAAGGCCTCCCCCAGCGCGTCCTCGACACGATGGACCGCGTTACCGCAACCACCGCCGCCAACACCGCCCTCACGCTCTGTCTCGCCATCAACTACGGCTCGCGCGCCGAAATCGTCGACGCCGCCAAGCAGCTCGCGCGAGAAGTCGCCGCTGGTCGCCTGAGCCCCGACGCCATCGACGAAAATCTCCTCGCTTCACGCCTTACCACCGCAGGTCTGCCCGACCCTGACTTGCTCATCCGCACCGCCGGCGAGATGCGAGTCAGCAACTACCTCCTCTGGCAAATCAGCTACGCCGAGCTCCACGTCACGCCCACCCTCTGGCCAGACTTCACCGCCCACAACCTCCACACCGCCATTCGCGACTTCGCCTCGCGCAACCGCAAATTCGGCGGCCTCGACGGACCAACGTCAACCCTCCCAGGAGCCGCACACACTCATGGGTAAGCGTCTCCTCTTCGGCCCCGTCATGATCGCCCTGCTCATTGCGGGGTTGTTTCTCGATCATCGCATCACAGCCTTCCGACTCCCCGCCGCCTTCATCAATCGCCTCCCCTCCGATTGGAGCCAAGGCAACTGGCCTCCCGGCACCATCATCCTGCCCATCGTCCTCGCCCTCGTCATCCTCGCCGCGCGAGAGCTCGCCGCCATGCTCGAGTCCGAAGGCATCGAAGGCAGCAAGCGCATGGCAACTTTCGCGGCAGTGGTGGGGGTCTTGGTCAGTTGCCTCGTGCCCACGGTCGTCTCGGTCACCACCGCCGTCGCCCTGGTCACCTCGGCTGCTGCCGCTGTGCTCGTCACCGCAATGGCCTTCTACTCGCGCCACAAAACCGTCGAAGGCGTCATCGCCGCAACCGGCGGCGTCCTCCTCAGCTTCGTCTACCTCGGTCTCATGGCCGGTTTCCTCCTCGCCATTCGCCGCGAATACGAAGTCGTCGTCCTGGGCTGGGTCATCCTCATGGTCAAAGCCTGCGACATCGGTGCCTACTTCACCGGCAAGGCCTTCGGCAAACACAAACTCATTCCTTGGCTCAGCCCCGGTAAAACCTGGGAAGGCCTCTACGGCGGCGTCGCCCTGTCGGCAATCGTCGGCATCACCGGCGCCCTGCTCGTTGCCCGCATCACTGCCGACACCGTCCCGCCTTGGTGGGCCTGTGCCCTCATGGGCGCAACCCTCGGCATCGTCGGTCAAGCCGGCGACCTGCTCGAAAGCCTCCTCAAACGCGACGCCGGCAAAAAAGACAGCGGCGGCAGCATCCCAGGCTTTGGCGGAATCCTGGACGTCCTCGATTCCCCACTTCTCGCTGCCCCCGTCGCCTTCTGGTGGCTCCGTATCCTCTCCGAACGTGGCTACTTCTAGTTTATGTCCGCCCCTAGTGCCTAATTCCTAGTCCCTAGTCCCTGCTCCCCCAACATTCTGCAACCATTCCCAGGAATTCGCACCACTTCCTTTCATTCCTCATGCCGACCGCCGTTTTTTCCGCTAGACTTACCCCCTGACGACTCGCCATCCCGGCACGTCGATCACACTTTGGGAACTTGCGGTATGGATGTGACGGCCCAGTTGCGGAAAGTCTTTCACGTCGAACAACAGCTCCGGCAACTCAAAAGCCGGCTGACAGGCGCAGAGCGATTCCTCGCAGATCAGGACAAGGACCTCAAGGTTCTCCTGACCCAGAAGGACACGCTTGAGTCGCAGATCAAGACTCTGGTCGCCCAGTCCTCAAACCAAATGGGCGAAGTCAAGCGTCTTGACACCAAACTCGCCAGCGTTCGCGGCGTGATGGACAACGCCCAGAACAACAAAGAATACAAAGCATCTCTCACCGAGATGAACACCTTCAAGGCCGATCGTGATCGCAACGAGCAAGCCGCGAAGGAACTCAGCAACAAGATAGACGAGTTGCGCAAGCAAGTCGCCGCTATCGACGTCAAGGTCGAAGAACGCCAGAAAGTTCGCAACGTCGCCGCGACCGATCGTGACTCGCGGCATAGCGAAGTGGCCGACCGCCTCACCGCACTCAACGCCGAACGTGACTCACTCGCCGCTGGTATCTCGGCTGAAGTGTTGCGCGACTTTCAACGCGTCGTCGAACAACGCGGCGAAAACGCCATGGGCCCCATCGAGATTGTCGATCTCAAACGCATGGAGTTCAACTGCGGCGTCTGCATGATGTCGATTCCCGTCGACCAAGCAATCAGCGTCGTCAAAGCCGCTCGCGTCACCAAGTGCGCAAGCTGTCAGTGCTACCTGTACATTGACGAAGACGACGCCAAGCGCATGGCAACCGGCGGCAAGCCTGAAAAAGCCCCTCGCGTTACGAAGGTCAAAGGTGAAAAGGCCGTCAAAGTCCCCAAGAAGGACCGCGAAAACGCCGAGGACATTGCCAAAAGCGAAGCCAAAGCCAAGGCCAAAGCTAAAGGCGAAAAGAAGGCCGAAGCCACCGCCGAAGCCTGAGAAAAAGTGAAAATCAATAAAGCGAAAATGAACGCCGCGCAAAGCTCTCATTTTCGCTTTATCACTTTCCACTTTATCGCTTTTATTCCGCCCCTTCACTCGTCTGCAAATCAAAGTGCGCCTTCTGCAGCGGCACCACTTCATCCAAAATGTGCATCAGCACCTCCGCGGGACTGCCCATCGCATCCACCTCAATGATCGACTCGCCGGGATAAAAATCCAAGACCGGCTTGGTCTCGGCCTCATACACCTCAAACCGCCGACGAATCACATCCGGCTTGGCATCATCCACGCGGTTCTGCTTGAGCGCACGCCGACGCATCCGCTCAAACAACGCATCCTTGTCCTTGCACACCAGATGCACCACCGCCAGCACGTTGCAATACCGATACAACACATTCGCCTGATTCACGCTGCGAGGCAATCCGTCCAGCACCAGCAAATCCGCGTTGGGCTTGAACATCTGCAAAATCGACTGTGCGTACACGTTCTGGTGCCAAATCCGCATCGTCACATCATCAGGCACAAGCTCGCCTCGCGAACTGTACTGAAAGAACAGCTTCCCAAGCTCGCTCTGTGCATCTAGATTGCGAAAGATATCGCCCGTCGAACTATGAAAAAACCCCGGCACTTCGTGCAGGATCTTTCCTTGCGTGCCTTTGCCCACGCCAGGCGGGCCGAAGAGCAGAATCGTTTGGTATCGATCAGTCGACATGCGGCACCAGCCTCCGAGTAACGACGCGATGAGCGTCGAGCCGGCAGTGTACCACACACCCCAAGGGTTGCGAACACCTTCCGCTCAATTGCTTGCTTATCGGGTGAGCCCGCGCACATCTACGCGGCCCAAGCCCAGCTCAACCCGCCTTCGCACTAAACCCCGTCGAGCTATGCACAATCGGCTTGGGACCGCTAGGCTCATCCACCAGCGGCAAGCCCCGATCCGGCGACATGTTCACCGGCACGCCAATCACTTCGCTCGCCGCTTGCATGCGTGCCGCCATCATCGCTGGCACATCGCCCGCGCCATACCACCACCGCAAGAACTTGCTCAAGAACTTCAACTGCCACGCAGGCGGCGGCTTCACCATCTTCGCAATCGCCGCCTTGCTCGACGAAACATACAAAGGCCGTGTCAGTCCCAGCAAACCTTCTTCGCCGCGCGAATACCCAACGCCCGACGCGCCGCGCCCGCCGATTGAGGCAGCCGGATGGCAGCTAGGCATGATGATGTCATTGACCATCACATTCGTCGCGCCCAGCCTGTCCGCAAGCAACTGCCCCACGCGCACATCGCGCGTAAACACGCTCGTCGTCAGATGCTGATCACACCGCCTGTGAATGTTCAGCGCGTCCTCAAGATTCACGCAGCGCACAATCGCCACCAGTGGGCCAAAGTGCCGACCTTCGACAACTTCCATGCCCACTTGGCAGTGCAGCAGTGCCGTGGGGCGGAACCGCCGCGAAATCATCTCGTCCGCAACCGTCCCGTCGCCTTCAACATGGCGAGACTGTGCCTTGTCACCATGCAACATCGCCGCGTCCCAAGCACCCTTGGCAATCGCCTTGCTCGTCAGTTCCTTGCACAGCGTCGCTGACTTCTCATCGATCAAGTCAACAGCCTTTGCCGTTGCCGCCAGCTTCGCCATGTGCTCGCAGAACTTGTCATACGCCTTGTCAAGCACCAGCACGCGCCGCGGTCCCATGCACGTCTGCCCCGCGTTTACGTTCATCGCTGCCCACACCGCCCGCGCTGCCTGCTTCACGTTCGCATCTTCCAGCACAATCACGCTATCGCGCCCCGAAAGCTCCAGCGTCGCCGGCGTGAACGTCTTCGCCAGCTGAGCCGCAACTTTCTGCCCAATTTCCGTGCTACCCGTGAAAATCACATGATCAAACCGCTGCGTCAGCAGCATGTTCTGTCCCGCTTCGCGCGTGGCTCCAACCCACGAGAGCGTGTTCATCGGCAAGCCAGCTTCCATCGCAATTTCCAGGAGCCGCGTCTGCGTCTTGGGCGTGCGTTCACTGGGCTTTACCACCACCGTGTTGCCCGTGACCAGTGCATGCACCAACTGAATGCCCAAAAGCTGCACCGGATAATTCCACGTCGCGATGATCCCCACTTTCCCCATCGCCACGCGCCGCTCAATCATGCGAATGCCGCCCATCCAAAACGGCGCATCCGAAAGTTCACGATCCCGCAGCAGCCGCCCCGCGTTCTTCTCGATCCACTTGCACGTCGCCAAAAGCGGAGCCACATCCGTCAGCAAAGCCTCATGCGCCGGCTTGCGCGTCTCCTCGCAAATCAACTCACACAGCCGGGGCTGATGAAACGCCACAAGCTGCCGAAACCGCGCGACCCACTCCACCCGTTCCTTGAGCGAAATCGAAGCCCACACGCTTTTCTCGCTGGTTAAACCACTCGCCGCCACCGGCGGAAGGCCAATCACCCCCGCCGGCCCGGCGTTGGCGTTCGTTCCCAAACTGGTTCCCGCAATACTCATTCGCGCTTCGCTCCAGACCCATCGCTCGTATCCCGGGCACGATAGACCCGCCTCGTCCATCGGCCTCATGTCAATCTGGGGTGAACCTTCCGAACATCCGATCCACCCAACTCGGCGAAGTTGATCCGTCAGCAATGGTTATACCTACGATAGCGGGTCCTTATCGGAGCCCGCAAAATTTCGATTTTTTCCTCCGTTTCGCCGCCAACCACCGTGCATCACATGAACAACACCCCCTCCTCCCCCTCCGTCGCCATCATCGGCGCCGGCCCAGGCGGCCTCGCCTCCGCAGTCCTCCTCGCCGCTTCCGGCTTCGATGTCACCATCTACGAAGCCGCACCTCGTATAGGCGGCCGTACCACCCAAGTTGCCGCTGGCGACTTCGCCTTCGACTGCGGCCCCACTTTCTTCATGATGCCCTACGTCCTCGACGAAATTTTCGCCGCCGCTGGCAAGCGCCTGCGCGACTACGTCGATCTCCGCCGCCTCGATCCGATGTATCGCCTCATCCTCGGTCGCCAAACCGGCACCGGCCCCAACCACACCGTCGACGCAACCCAAGACATCGCCGAAATGTCCCGCCGACTCGCGAAGATCAACCCCACCGACGGCTCGGCCTTCACCAAGTTCATCACCGACAACCGCTACAAACTCCGCCACAGCGAAAGCATCCTGCGCAACCCCATGCGCACACCTCTGGACCTCTTCCGCAGCGAAACCTGGCTCGACACGCTCAAAGTCGGGCCCGTCCTCAAGCCTTGGCAAAGCGTCCACGATCAGCTCAGCAGCTACTTCACTGATCCTCACGTCAAACTCGCCGTGAGTTTTCAATCCAAGTACCTGGGCATGTCCCCCTTTGACTGCCCCAGCCTCTTCACCATCTTGCCGTTCATCGAGTACGAATACGGCATCTGGCACCCAATCGGCGGCTGCCACGCTCTCATGCAAGCCCTCGCCAAACTCGCCAACGAACTCAACGTCAAGATCATCACCGATGCCCCCGTGGCCGAAATCACCTTCGGTAGCGACAACCACGCAACCGGCGTCCGCATCGCAAACAAAGGTCCCCTCGCCAACGCGACCTTCGCGCACGACAACGTCTTCATCAACGCCGATGCAACCTGGGCTCTCAAGAATCTCATCCCCGCGAGCATCCGCGACCGCGCAGGAACGCAGTATCAACCCCAAACCCTCGACGCCAAAAAATACTCCTGCTCCACCGCCATGCTCTACTTGGGCGTTGACGGCGATGTCGATCTCCCGCACCACACCATCTACGTCAGCAGCAAATACCAGCAAAATCTCGCCGATATCACCACCAACGGCACCATCAGCCAAGACCCCAGCGTCTACGTCTGTAACCCCAGTCGCATCGACCCCACCCTCGCCCCCAAAGGCAAAAGCAGCATCTACCTTCTCATCCCCACGCCCAACTGCGACGGCAAAGTGAACTGGCAACAAGCCATGCCCGCCTACCGCGAAAGTGCCCTCGACCAAGTCCGCGACCAAATGGGCGTCAACCTCCGCGGCCGGATCGAGCAAGAAGTCGTCTACACCCCCGACACCTGGAAGAGCCTCAACATCAACAAAGGCGCCACCTTCAACCTCGCCCACAACCTGGGCCAAATGCTCCACCTCCGCCCCCAAAACAAACTCCCCGGCTTCGACAACCTCTTCCTCGTCGGCGGCGGCACCCACCCCGGCAGCGGCCTGCCCACCATCTTCCTCAGCGCCCAAATCAGCACCCGCATGCTCTGCCACCAAACCGGCAAGCAATACGCCGGCGCAACGCAGCGAGTCCGCGACATCGGCACCGCGCGCGAAATGCAACCAGTCGCCTAATTGCTCCCCGGTGGCCCAGCCTTCTAGGCTGGGCGAAATACAACTTGTCGCCTAGCTCAAGCCTGCGATATTCCCGCGTTTATACCAATAAACATCTACTATCCGCCGTGATCATCTCACAGGCCATCATCGCTTGGGCCAAGTCACGCAAGCAATCGCTTCGCGACGATCACCCACAATCAGTCGCCCAAGAATTTGCACGGGTCGTTACACGACAGCGTCCAGCCGTGCGTCGCTCCAAGTCCTTCCTGACAAAACTTTTTCTGCCCGTAGCCCTGCTCGTACTCGCAGGTGCCGTCGTCGGCGTCGCGTATTTCTTCGCCAGCCTTGAGTCATTCTTCCATGAAGAACTCGGACTCGGTCGCCCCTGGACCTGGCTCATCGCCTACTTGATCCTCGATGGACACGTCTTCGCCATGTGGTATCTTTTTCAGGGTGGTCGCAACACACTTTTCGGCCCCCGGCCCATACGTGAACGCTCGTAACTACTCGGTTTCGAATTCGACCGTTGGCTGCACCAACTCCCTCATCCCAAACATCCGCGTCTCCCGTTTGGTGTGGCATTCCATACACGACGCGATCCGCCCTGAGTCAATCGTGCGTGAAAGTTCAAAGTCCACGATGCCGTAGACCCAGCCATCATCGGTGCGAGGGTCCGCAGGATCAGTGCGAAGCATGACAAAGTACTCGCGAAGCCTTCCAGGCTCCAAGATATTCATCGTCATCGAGTTGCCGTCAGCCGATACCCGATGCGTGACTGCCTCAAACGACTGCTTCACCAACGTCTGGCCGCGCATCGCTTTCACATCAGGCGAGTCAAAATACGTACTCGCATCTTTCGCCCACATGAGATAGAGCTTGCGACCATGCTCGCTCCCCTCACCCGCCCGGCTCTCAACAAGTATTGAGTCCGCCGCACGACACATTTCCGGCGCCAGCCGATGCTGCGTACTCACGAGTTCCAACGATCGATACCCCCGCGCAGCTTCCAGTATCTCTCGCGAGAAGGGCCTGTCCTGAACCACCGCCAATTCCTGTGTCGTTTCAACGTCCACGCATTCGCTCGGCTGAACTTTCTCTGTCGCGACCTCCCGGCCTCTCCCGGTGCAGCCGCCAATCGCGACGCCGATCATCCCCACAAGTGCCGCAACTACAGTCGCGTTTCGCATCGTCGCTCCCTTCAATATCGCTCATCAGACTCGTTTCAATCTACGACAAGCCCCTGCGCAGGTTCGCTTCGATTCTGATTATCAACAGCGCCATTGCTAATCGGCAGGGGTTCGCCCAAAGCGAGCGAGATGCCTTTGCCTCATCCCTCATCCCCAGTCCCTAGTCCCTAGCTCTACTCCATCCCAGGCAACCGCTGCAACGTCCCATCGCGCGCCACCCGCAACTGATCCGTCTCCAAAAGATACTGCAAAATCGCCGTGCGCAGCGCGGTCTGTGCCGCATCGCGAGCATTCTCCGCTCGCAGCAAATCATTTTCCGTATCCACAATTTCCTGCGGCTGCACTTCCGCCTCGTTCAGTTTCTGCGCCCGCAAGCGTCGCCTGTTGATATCAACCTGCTGCTCAGCGATCCGCAACTGAAACCGCGCGCGATCCACGGCGCGTGCCGAACGCCGGGCGGAAAGCACGGTTTCGTCTTGCAGTCGCGAGTGATTGCGCTGCGCACGTTCATACCGAATCTGCGCCGACCGCACGTTCAATCGTTCCTGCTCGCGATCCAGCGGCGCACTCAGCGTTGCGCCGATGCGATATCGCGTGCTATCGCCGCTGAGGTTCAGCCCCGCACTGTTGTTGTTGGGATCCGTGGGCACGCCAACTTCACCCGTCACGTTCAAGTCCGGCAGCAAACCATCCTTCGCAACATCCACCGCTCGCCGCGAATCAAGCAGTTGATCCGCCGAGTTCTGCACGTCCAGCCGATACAGCAGCGCGAGTTTCGCCGCGGCATCCGGGTCCGCATCCGGCTCGCGCAGCACGGGCAACTCACTCGCAATATCAAGCGGCGTGTCAATCGCAAGCCCAAGCCGAACTTTGAAACGATCCAGCGCGAGCACGTACTGCTCCACAAGTTCCGACAACGAAACTTCCGCGCTGGCAACCTGGTTTTGCGTGATCGCCGTTTGAAACGCCTGCAATCTTCCCGCATCCACGCGAGCTTGCGTTGCCGTGCTGAACTGCCGCAAACTCTGCAACTGCCGCAACTGGTTCGCGATGCTCGCACGCGTTTGCAGCAGCGAAAAATAATCTGTTGCAATGTCAACTAGATACGACCGGCGGAATCGTTCAAACGTGCGCGACTGATACACCATGTCGCGCTCGGCTTGAATCAAGTCCTCGCGCGCAATGCTCCCCGCGCCGCGCAGCAGCGGGATGTTCCCGGCCAGAACCAACTCGCTGCTTTGCCGATAGCTGTTGGTGGATTGATCGCGCAGGTAATCCGTCGCGTTGATGAGCCATCGCGCTTCGATCTGGCCGCCGCTGGGCAAGCGCTGCGTTGCTCGCAGCGTGTTGATGACATTGAGCGCAGGATCGGTGTCGCCATCGTCAAGCGTGTCGCTGAGCTGTGCGGTCGTGTCGTTGAACAATCGCGGCCCCCACAAGTGCCGCTCTTGTAAAAGCGCAATCGCCGTGAGCAAGTAATCTTCCTGCGCGGTGATGTACTCGCGACCGGTGCGCTGACTGATGCGCCACGCTTCTTCGAGCGTGATCGTGCGCATGTTCTGTCCGGCTTCGCTGCTGGACATCATCTCGGCGGCCATGCGTTCAGGTTCGCCCAGCAGTTTTCTGTCAACATTTACCTGTCCCAACAACTGTCGCAGCCGAGCCGCGACATCTCGGTCCTCGGCGGCAGGCGTGAACGTCAGTTGATCGGCGCGAGGACTCACCGTTTCAGGGGACTTGCTCCGAGCGGCAGACGGGGATCGTTCTTGAGAAATCAGTGGCACGGTTGGAGCATCAAGTTCTTGCTGAAGGCGCAGCGATTGCTCGCGCGTCAAATCGGCGATGCGCTGGTTGAGGCCTGAGCCGCTACAGCCGGCGAGGGACACGAGCGCGGCGATTGCAGCGCAAGTGCTTGTGAAATTGATAATTATGGCTCGCGTTGGCATGAGAATTCGCGGTCGCCTTCCTGTGTGAGAGTACGCTGCGGTTGCGTTGATTCGTCGGCGGTTGCAGTATCGTTTCAAGAGAAAACTTGGATGGTGTTGGGGGTGCGCGCGGGTCAAGTTCTGGGAAAGATTGTTTGGCAGTAGCCAAACGGCTGAGCCAAACCTAAACTCGCCACCTTCCGCTAGCGGCCCAAGTGAGGAATTGCTAACTTCTGCAACTTCTCGCCTGGCTACCCGCCAGCGCTTTATCAGGGCCCAACAAGCAATGCCCTCCGTGACGCATGATGGTCGCAGTTTTATGATCGAAGGCCGCCGTGTGTGGCTGGCGTCTGGCCGCGTGCCTTATGCGCGCGTTCCGCGCTCGCAATGGGCGGCGCGCATTCAGGCCGCCAAGAACGCGGGGCTGAACACGATCGAGACGCCTGTGTTCTGGAGTCGGCATGAGCCGAGGCCGGGGCGATTTGATTTTACGGGCGAGAATGATCTGCGCAACTTTGTAGACCTCGTCGGCAAAGCGGGCATGTACTGCATTCTTGGTCTTGGGCCATATGTGGGCAGCGACTGGGACTTTGGCGGCTTGCCGGCGTATTTGCGCGAGAGCGCGAGCGTCAACTTCCGCACCAATAACCACACGTATCTCGAAGCGTGCTCGCGATTCATCTCGGCAGTTGCGGATCAGATTCGCGGCTGGCAGGTGACGGCGCCGGGCACGGGCGGACCCATCATTCTCTTGCAATGCGAGAGTGAGTGGACGTGCGGGCACGACACACTTTCGACGCAGTACTTGGGCGAACTCACGCGGTACATTCGCGAGAGTGGGTTGAGCGTTCCGATTGTCAACAGCAATGACCTTTGGCAGAATGTCGAAGGACAGATTGACGGTTGGAGCGGCGGCGACAACATGCTCGCGACGATGCGGCAACTTGCCAGCGTGCGGCAAGGACAGCCGCGCATGGTGATTGATTTTGCTTTTGGCCACAGCGATATGTGGGGACATGAGCCGTTGCCGGTTCTGTCTCCTCGAACGGTCGAGCAGCGGCTTGCGGAAATTCTCGCAGGCGGCGGGCAATTCAATATCACGACGTTTGCCGGCGGCACGAATTTTGGTTTCTTCGGCGGGCGCACGGATGATGGTCCTTCGACGTTTGCGACTCACGCGGCAGATCGCGGATGCGCGATTGATCAGACCGGCGGCGTGACGGATGTGTACGGCGCGATCAAGCGCGTGGCGACGGCGGCGACGAAGTTCGGCCGCGTGTTTGCATCGCTTGATCCGGTGTATCAGCCGGTGAGCATCAAGCCTGGCGCGGGCGAGGTTGTGAAGGGCGGCAAGAGCAAGGCAGTTGGGAAAGCTGGGGCGAGCCCGAGCAATGGCGCGAGCGTGGTGCATGCCACGGGTACGCAGGGCGGCGTGGCGTTTGTCTTCGCGCCCGATGTTGCAACTGGTGAACAGATTTCAACGACGCTGCTACTGGGCGATGGCAATGAGTTGCCTGTGCCGCTGGGCGAGCAGCCGGTTGCGTGGTGTTTGCTGGGCGTGAATGTCAGCCCGCGATGCCACATGGAATATGCGAATTTGTCGGCTCTTGGCGTGACGAATAGCGCGGGCGGCAGTGTTGCGGTCTTCTTTGGTCCGGCGGGAAGCCGGGCGATGTTCAGCATCAATGGCTCTCCGATGGAGGCGATGGTGCCGACGGAAGAAGAGCCGGAAGTTTTGCAGCACGAAGGCTTGACGATTGTGATCGTGCGGACGCAGGACACGGACATCGTTGCATTCGCGGATGATGCGGTGCTGATGGGCGTGAAGGGCATGAGTGCGAGCGGCGCGCCGATTGCGATGAATGGCGCGAAGACGTACCTGCGCATCACGGGCGACGGCAAGACGCGTGAAGTTGCATTTGAGCAAAGCAAGACAAAGGCACGCGCGCCCAAGATTGAGATGGATTCGTGGCGAGCGGCGCACCAACATGATTACGTGCGCGGCGAAAGTCCGCGATTTGCGGTGATCAGCAAAGTGCAGGGCTTGGCGGCGCTGGGTGCGCCGTATGGCTACGGCTGGTATCGCTTTGCGCTTGACAACAAGAAGGCTGGCAGCGTGCAGGTTGATCCGGGCGTGGCTGGCGATCGCTTGCATGTCTTTAGCGACGGCAAGCCGGTTGGCTTGATGGGTGTTGGCCCTGGCGCGACGCCACAGATGGACCTGGGGCTGAAGAAGGGCGAGCAGACGGTTGTGATTTTGGCCGAGAACTTGGGGCGTTTTGCAGGCGGAATGAATGTTGGCGAGCCCAAGGGGCTGGTTGATGATTTGTTCAGCGTGAGCGCGATCAAACTCGGCAAACTTCAACGCACGGCGGGAACGCCCGTGCCGCTGCTGGCTTTTAAGAGTCCGATTTGGGACGTGGCAGACGGCGATGCGTCGATGTCGGATCGCGCGGGCTATACGTTCAAGCTGGCCGGCAAGCAGCAGGTGATTGTGCGGATTTCCACGCCGCCTACGGCTGGATTGATGATTTTGAATGACAAGCCCATTGCGTATTTGGATCGCAGCGGTCCCACGTGTGTGATGTTGCCTTCGGATCATTTGCAGAAGGGCAACAACACGCTGGAACTGACGGTGGTGACGCCTGAGCAAGTGGGCGAGGAACTCGCGGCGAGCGCGGAGAGCATGGAAGTTTTCGTTGTGGATGCGGGACTTTCGCAGGAAGCGGAAGTTGCGTTTGCCAAGTGGGAAGCTCCGGATGCGTCGGCGTATTTGCCGCTTAGCAAGGCTGGCGTTGCTGCTGGGCAGCCGGCGTGGTTCAAGTGTGAGTTCACGCTCGATGCGGCGACGACGGCGGTCTTCTTTGAGCCCAAGGGTTTGACGAAGGGCCAGATGTTTGTGAATGGCAAGCATGTGGGCCGGTACTTTGTTGCGACCAAGGCTGGCAAGGTAGTGCCTCCTCAAGAGCGATATTACATTCCGGAGATGTTCCTGAAGCCGGCGGGCGAGGCGAATGAACTGCTGGTGTTTGATGAGCATGGGGCGACGCCAACAAAGGCGAAGATTTCGCTGTGATGTGATGCGACTTGATCTGAGTGATGATGGAGCGGCGACGCTGTCGGATGCGGCGTGATGCCGCGTGATGCGGTGTGATGCGGCGTTCTCTCGTGGGCGCGAGCAGGGGCCTATGGTGCGGCATGACACTGTTTTCTGCGGATGGCATGCCGGGCGGGCGCGTGGTGGGGGCGGAGGGGGCGTTTTTTCAGGAGGCGGTGAATTACGCGGCGAGGGCGCATCGCAGTCAGCTTCGCAAGGATGGGAAGACGCCTTATGTGGCGCATGTGGTGCGATGTGCGATGACGGTGTCGTGGGTGTTTGGGTGCGATGACAAGCTGGCGATACTCGCGGCGATTTTGCACGACACGATTGAGGATACGACGACGGATTATGACGACATCGCCGAGCGATTTGGCGTGGGGGTGGCGGACTGCGTGGCGGCGCTCACGAAAAACATGGCGATGCCGGAGCTGCCGCGTGAGCGCGAGTATGACCAGCGGATTGCGAGCGGGCCTTGGCAGGTAAGGCTGGTGAAGCTGGCGGATGTGTATGAGAATTTGTGTGATCTTGGGGATATGCCGGCGGAGCAGCGGGCGAAGAAGACGAGCGATGCGCTGGACAGGGCGAGGCGTGCGCTAAAGCTGGCGCAAGGTGAGCGGGCGAGCAACGCGGCGATTGCGCGCGGGTGTGAGGCACTGGAGAAGTTGGTGGCGACGTTTTGAGGAGTGGCGCGATGGCCCGGCAGCATTTGTACGCGGACCCGGAGATTTATGACATTTTGCATGCTGACGGCACGGCGAGCGATGTGGCGCGATTTGCGAGGGTGGCGAGGCGCGTTTCGGCTGGGCTGCGCGGCGTGAAGCAGTTGCGGTGGCTGGAGCCAGCGAGCGGGAGCGGGCGGTATTTGCTGGCGTGTGCGAAGCGGGGCGATGTAGCGGTGGGGATTGATTTCTCGAAGGAGATGGTGGCGTACACGCTTGCGCGGGCGGAGGCGGCGGGGCTGAGCGGCGTGGGCGGCGTGGTGGGACGGATGGAGACGTTTGATTTGGGGAAGGTGGAGTGGGCGGGGAAGCAGGGGGCGGGGAAGAACGGGGCGGGAAAACCAACTGCGTTTGGCAAGGCGCATGTGGTGTTCAATCCGATCAATTCGATTCGGCATGTGGCGACTGATAGCGCGATGCTGAAACATTTGGACCGCGTGCGCGCGTGTTTGCATGTGGATGGGGTGTACATCGTGGGATTGAGTTTGAGCGCGTATGGATTGGAAACTGTGAGTGAAGATGTGTGGGTGGGCAAGCGCGGCAAGACGACGGTGACGCAGGTGGTGCAGTATGAGCCGCCTGATGAAGATGCACGGGGAGCGGCGGGGCGGCGCGAGCGGGTGATGAGTCATTTGACGATTGAGCGCGGCGGTGTGGAAGAGCATCGCGATAGCAGCTATTGGCTGCGGACGTACAACTTGCAGCAATGGTTGGGGCTCGTTGAGAAAGCCAAGTGGCGCGTGGCGGGGACGTTTGACAACACGGGGAAGATTGCGAAGGGGAGCGAGCCGGGGTATTACTTGTTTGTGCTTGTGCCGACGCGCGGGAAATGAGCGGGTGGCTCGCCGTAAAGTGATGCATGGCAGAGGCAGCGGTTGCGGTCAACTTGGCGGGTTTGCAGCTGGCGAATCCGGTGATGCTTGCCGCGGGGACGGCGGGGACGCTGGATGAGCTGCGCGATGCGCTGGATTTGTCGCGTGTGGGCGCGATTGTGACCAAGAGCATTACGCCGCTTGCGCGCGAGGGGAACAGGCCTTGGCGGGTGGTGCCGGTTGATGCGGGTATGCTGAATGCGGTGGGGCTGGCGAACCCGGGGATTGATGCGTTTGTGAAGGATTACGCGCCGAAGATTCCGCAGGTGGGGTGCCCGGTGATTGGGTCGATTGCGGGCTTTAGCGTTGATGATTACGTGCGCGTGGCGGCGGCGATGAATGCGATTGACACGATTTCGGCGGTGGAGCTGAACGTGAGTTGTCCGAATGTTCACAAGGGGTGCGAGTTTGCGGCGGACCCGGCGCTGCTGACGGAGCTCATTCGTGAGACGCGCGCGGTGCTGACCAATACGCGGCTCTTTGTGAAGCTGAGTCCGATTCCCACGGGCAAGATCACGATGACGGATATCGCGCGGGCGGCGGTGGATGTGCCGCAGAGTTCGCCCACGGGGCCCAACAAGCGGCCTGGTGCGGATGCGTTGTGCATTGCGAATACGACGCCGGCGATGGCGATTGATGTGCGGACGCGCAAGCCGAAATTGGGGCGGATTTCAGGTGGTTTGTCGGGGCCAGCGGTGCATGCGATGGCGGTGAAGCTGGTGTATGACGTGCATCGCAATTTTGCGAAGGCGGCGCAGACGCCGATTGTTGGGATTGGCGGCGTGTTCACTTGGGAGCACGCGGCGGAGTTTGTTTTGGCGGGAGCGACGGCGGTGGAAGTGGGGACGGGACTGTTTGCGGATCCGCGGTGTCCGATCAAGGTAGTGAAAGGGCTGGAGAAGTGGACGCGCGAGCAAGGGGCGAGCGTGATGGATTTGGTGGGGAAGGTGGATGACGGGGAGAGTCAGGCGCGGTGAATCATCTATCGATGTCGAAGAGGTTGGGGCCTTGCGGCGGCGCGCTGGTGCGTTTGCGAGATGTGAGTTTGGGCAGTTGCTGGGCACCTTCGACGCGGGAGGCGATTGTGCCCACGGCGAGGCGTGTGGCGAGGAGTTCGCCCGCTCGTACGTCGGCGGGTTTGCGCACGATTGTGCCGTCGGCGCGGGTGGTGACGGAGAACCCTCGTTCCAAAACGCGGTTGGGGCTGACGGCTTCGAGCGTGCGCTGGGCTGCGGTGAGTTGAGCGGCGTTGCGAACAAGACGCGTGGTCATGGCGCGGGTGAAGTCGCGTTCGCTGCTGCGAAGTTGCTGGGTCAGGCGAGCGAGGACGGCGGTGGGCTTGGTGCGCTCGACGCGCGTGGTGTGATGCGTGATGTGCTGCTTGGCTTGTAGCAGGCGGGTGCGCAGGGCGTTGTCTAGGTAACGGTGGGCGTGTACGAGTTGTTCTTCGGCGGCGGCGAAGTGCTCGGCGGGGTTGGCGAAGAGCGGGGTGCGCGCGAGTAGTGTGACGTGTTTGGAACTTGCGTCGATGCGGCGTGTGATCAGCAGGTCGAGGCGAGAGCGGGTTGCGTCGAGCTGGCGCGTGAGGGCTTCGCGGTCGGGTGTGAGACGCATCGCGGCTTGTGTGGGCGTTGCACAGCGTTCGTCGGCGACGAGTTCGGCGATGGTGGTGTCAGTTTCGTGGCCAATGGCGGCGACGACGGGAATTGGACACTCGACAATTGCGCGGGCGACTTCGCGGTCGTTGAAGCACCAGAGGTCTTCCATGGAGCCGCCGCCTCGGGTGAGGAGAATGGCGTCGATGGCGAGAGACGCGTGATTGCGTGAGAGATGGTGCAGCGCGGCGATGATTTCGGGAATGGCGGCGTCGCCTTGCATGCGGGCGTCGACGAGCAGGACGTCGACGGCGGGGCAGCGGCGCTGCATGGTGACGAGGACATCTTGCAGCGCGGCTCCCGAGCGACTGGTGATGACGGCGATGCGGCGTGGGAAAAATGGGAGCGGACGTTTGCGATCAGGCGACGTCCAGCCTAGTTCACGCACTTCTTCGAGGAGTTTGCGCAGTTGTAATTCGAGTGCGCCGGCGCCGGCGGGCTCGATGGTGTCGAGGATGAAGCTAATTTTGCCGGCGGGGGCGTAGAAATCGATGCGGCCTTTCACGAGGACTTGTTGGCCGATTGCAGGTGTGAAGCCGGCGCGTTTGGCTGCACTGGCGAACATGACGCAGTTTATGACGCTGGTGCCATCTTTGAGATCAAAGTACCAGTGCGTGCGGTCGCGAAAGCCGGAGACTTCGCCTGTGACGCGCAAGGCATCGGGCAAGCCTTGCTTGAGCGTGGTGTCGATGCGGGCGGCGAGTTGCGAGACGGTGAGAGGAGCCGCAGCAGGCGGCGCGGGCTTGATGCGCGAGGGGAGGTTGGCGGGATTGAAGGGGAGCCGGTCGGTCACGGGCGAGTGTATTGAGGTGTGATGAGTGAAATGCAGAACGCTCCGCACGCGTGAAGGGAGAAGCGCGTGCGGAGCGTCACAAAGGCGTGGGTTGCGGAAACTGGTTTACGACAAACTTCTTCAATCTATTCGCGGCGGATTACTGCGCGGTTGCGACAGTTGTTGGGGCTGGCGCGGGTGCTACGACGACAGGCTGTGAGGTGATCACGCGCGTGGGTTCGTAGGAGTTGCCGCGACCTGTGATGGTTTGCACTTGGCGTTCGCCATTGCACGCAACGTAAACGACGGGTTGGCAGTGCGACTGCACGTGCATGCGCTTGCGGAAGCGCGGGGCGTCGGCGGGAATGCGGATCGTTGCGCGAGGTTGGATGTCTTCGAATCGCACGGGCTGATTCGCGGCGGGTTGCGTGTTGAGCGTGTAGGCGTCGTCGAGCGGTTGCAGATCGCGCGTCGCGGCGGCGGCAGGGGGCTGGGCGTAGGCGTCGTTTACGAAAGTGCGCACGCCGGTGGTATAGCCGCGTTCGTAGAGCCAGTTGAGGCGGGCGTCTTCATAGCGGCGGTTGGCGCGACCTTCGAGGCGCTGCCAGGGGCTGATGCCGACTTTGACGGTGCCGACTTGGACGAGGATGGTGGTGCGGTCATTCGCGCTGAGGCCAAAGGCGGTGGGGCCGGGCTCTTCGCAGTTGGCGCCGAGGTGACTGGGCGAGGGACCGGGGCCGATGAAAACGTTTTTGCTTTGCCAGATGCGGCCGTTTTGTGGGGCGTGGCCCGTGGGGTCGTTGGTGATGTAAGGCTGATCGAGGGCTTTGCCGCGGCCGAGGGTGTTGTTGAAGTTGATGATGCCGGCAGTGTTGGTGGTGGCGACGGCTTCGGCGATTTTGATGGCGGCGGGCGTGAGGGTGATGCCGTTCATGGAGCCGGTGGCGAGGGTGGAGGCGAGTTCGATGGAAGCCAGGGCAATGGAGGCGAGCATGGGAACCTTTCTGGATCGCGGCGAGGTAGCGGCGATCATCTGAATGCAGCGCGAAGACTGCCGGGCCCGTTCCACGCGCGGGCCCGACAGAGATGCGCGTTGGACACGCGATTGGTTGCTCAGCATCGCAGGAAACTTGAGGGAAGCAAGAGAAAATGCGAAGAAATCGCCGCGAAGTTGCGGGTTGTCGGGTTATGAGGCTGGGTTATCGGTGACGTTTGGCGGGCGTTTATCGACTTGCCTTAGGCGGGAGGCAGCAGACGCTGGCTGGTGGCTTGGTCTTCAAGTTCGCGGCTGAGCATGTCGCTGTAGCTGCAATCGATGAGTTCGCCCAGCACGGGGCGGAATGTTTCGCGCAGGAACGTGATGTGTTCGTGAGCGCGGGCGACGTTGTTTTCACGGGTGACGAGGCTTTCGAATTCGAGGAAGGTGCCGAGTTGCTGGACCTGATCGAGGTGGATGCGCGTGGGGCCTATGAGCCAGAGTTCGCGCGTCTTGCGGACGGTGACCCAGATAGGCATGGGGAGGGTGCCGAATCGTTCGAGGGCTTGTTCTTCGGAGAAGATGGTGAACTTGCTGAGCTTGGGGGCGGCGCGGTCGGCGCGTTCGTAGAAGACGTACTCGACGGGTTCGCCTTGGGTTTCGCGACGCTTGAGGCGGCCTTGCGGCAGTTTGAAGTAGGTGTCGGTCTGGTCGAAGGCGAGGATGAAGGTGGCGTTGATGGACTGGCAGATGGCGCGGGCGATGGTGAGGTCGCGGAGTTCGGATTTGATTTCGACGTTGTGCATGGGGGGAGTGACGAAGTGACGGAGTGACGAAGTGACGAAGTGTGGATGCGTAGGAGAAGGTATGTGTTAGAGATTGTCGAGGGATTTGAGTTGTTGGAGGAGTTGGGATTCGTCCCAGACTTCGATGTTGAGTTCGCGGGCTTTGTCGAGTTTGGAGCCTGCGCTGGTGCCGGCGATGAGGAGGGAGGTTTTTTTGCTGACGCTGCCGCTGCATTTGGCGCCGAGCCTTTCGAGTTTCTCTTCGAGGGTGGTGCGGTCGAAGTGTTCGAGGGTGCCGGTCAGGACGATGGTTTTGCCGGTGAAGAAGTTGGTGGGGGCGGCGGGTTGCGAGGCTGGGTCGATGTAGTCGAGGCTGGTGAGGTTGAGTCCGAGTTCGCGGAGTTGATCGAAGAGGCGTTTGGCGACGGGGCTGTGGAGGTATGCGTGGACGATGGGGCCGGAATCTTTGCCCAGGCCGGTTTCGGGGCGGTCGGCGGGGTCTTTGGCGTAGCCCAGGGCGAGGGCGCGTTCGGTGCTCAGGCTTTTGGGGCGGAGTTGTTCTTCGGTGGCGGCAAGAAGCGCGGCGAGATCGGGGAAGAGTTTGGCGATGGCTTTGGCGGTGCTGTCGCCGACGTGGCGGATGCCGAGGCCTGCGAGGAGTTTGGCGAGGCCACGGGATTTGGCGGCCTCGATGCCGGCGAGGAGGTTGTCGACCTTTTTCTCGCCCATGCGATCGATGGTGAGCAGCGCGGCGCGGTGATGGTGGAGGCGGAAGATCTCGGCGAAGCTGTTGAGGGGGACGGAGCTGGCGCGGATTTGATCGATGGTTTTTTCGCCCAGGCCTTCGATGTCCATTTGCTTGCGGCCTGTGAACCAGACGAGTTTTTCGCGCACTTGCGCGGGGCATTCGGGGTTGACGCAGCGGCGGGCGGTTTCTAGTGCGGGGTTGTCGGCGGCTTCGGCGGGTTCGACTTCGACGGTGCCGTTGCAGACGGGGCAGGCGGTTGGTGGTTCGATTTGCTTCGCGTTGGCGGGACGTTTGGAGAGCATCGCGCCGACGACTTGCGGGATGATTTCGCCGGCTTTTTCGACGTAGACGGTGTCGCCTATGCACAGGTGTGTGCGTGGGGCGTTGACGTCTTGCGGGTTGGTGCTGGCGTCGCGGATGCGGCCGTAGTTGTGGAGCGTGGCGTGTTGTACGGTGGTGCCGGCGAGCAGGACGGGCTGCATGGTGGCGCGCGGGGTGATTTTGCCGGTCTTGCCGACTTGGGGTTCGACGTGGAGCAGGATGGTGGTTTTGCGTTCGGCGGGATATTTGTAGGCGATGGCCCAGCGGGGGCTTTTGCTGGTGAGGCCCAGGGCGTCTTGTTGTTTGTAGTTGTCGACGCGGATGACCAGGCCATCGACGGCGTAGGGCATGGTGTGGCGTCTCGCGTCAAAGTCGTGGATCGCGGTCAGGACATCGTCGATGGTGGTGCAGGTGCGCGAGCCGGGGTTGGTGGGAATGCCCAGCGCGCGAAGTTTGGCGAGGAAATCCCAGTGGCCTGTGGCGAAAGCGGCGTCGCTGATTTCGCCTTTGCCGTGGGCGGCGAATTGCAGGCCTCGGGCCGCGATGATTTTGGTATCGAGTTGCTTGAGCGTGCCCGCGGCGGCATTTCGCGGGTTCATGAAGAGGTCTTCGCCTTCGTCTTCACGCTGCTTGTTCATTTTTTCGAAGGACGCAAGCGGTAGGAAGACTTCGCCGCGGACTTCGAGGATTTGTGGCGAGCCGGGTTCGAGTGTGAGCGGGATGTTGCGGATGACGCGGGCGGCGGCGGTGACATCGTCGCCTTTGGTGCCGTCGCCGCGCGTGACGGCGTAGGCGAGCGAGCCATTTTCGTAGCGGAGGCTGAGGGCGAGGCCATCGACTTTGGGTTCGGCGATGAAGCTGATGGGCGAGGCGGCGGGCGAGCTAAAGAGCGATGTGGTTTCGACGCCCAGGCCTTTGAGGATGCGCGTGTGCCACTCGCGCACGTCGGCTTCGCTGTAGGTGTTGTCGATGCTGAGCATGGGCAAGGCGTGTTTGATGGCCTTGAAGCCGTTGATTTCGCCGCCCACGCGCGCGGTGGGGGAGTTGGGGTCGTTGAGCTCGGGGTGCTGTTTTTCGAGCGAGGCGAGCTCGGCGAGGAGGCGATCAAACTCGCCATCGGACATGATGGGTTTGGCGTCAACGTAATACGCGCGGTTGGCTTTGTGCAGCAGGGCGCGCAGGTCGGTGATGCGTTGGGCGGTGTTCGTGCTCACGCCGGAAAAGTACGCGGTCAGGCATTGGTGGCGAGGCGCTGCGGATCGGGGAAGTCGCGGTAGAGGGCACTCTTGAAATTCGAGACCGCGCTGTAGACGGGGCGGTGGAGGCGTTCGACTTCGCCCGTGCGCGTGGCAACGTGGCCGAAGGCGGCGTCGAACTGGGTGAGGTCGGTGACTTGCACGACACAGTGGAATTCGCCCAGAGAGTCGGGACCAAAGCCGAATTTGCGGCGTTGGAGGGTCCAGCCTGCGATGAGGGATTTGTTTTTGAGGTAGTTGAGATAGTCGGCGAGGGCTTGCGAGAATTCGAGGTCTTTGTGCGAGTCACGCAAGTCAAACCACATGTGGTAGGAATTCATGCGTCGAGCATACGGCAAGTGAGCGAGCCGCGAACGTGCGAGCACGATTGCGAGTCATTTTGTGAGTGTGATCTGCACAACTTCAGCTGGAACGTTGAAGCGAATGGGCAGGAGGCTGGTGCCTATGCCGCGTGAGATGACGATGGGGAAGGCGGGGCCTTGCATGAGGCCGCCGGCGTATTTGCCTTTGTAGCGGCTGGGGATGAGTGGGGTACCTAAAAACGGGATGCGGACTTGGCCGCCGTGGGTGTGGCCGCTGCACATGAGGTTGATGCGCGTGGCGAACTGGAGGACCATGGGGTCTTCGCAGGTGTCGGGGTTGTGGCTGAGGAGAATGGTGGGGATGCCATCGGGAATGTCGGCGAGGGCGGCGGCGGGGTTGATGACGGCTTCGAGGTAGTCGGCGATGCCAGCGAAGCAGAGGGCGTCGGACTTTGGTGGGCGCGTGCGGAGTTGGCGCGACTGGGCATCGAGGAAGATGCGAGTGTTGTCGAGCATGCGGACGCTGCGGCTGGCGAGGGTGTCGGCGGCGAGTTGGCCGTTGCCGTACCAGTCGTGGTTGCCGAGGACGCCGAATTTGGGGCAGTCGAATTTGTCGAGCATGAGGGCGTCGACGCAGGCGTTGACTTGTTCGCGGTAGCGGGCGCCTTTGTGGCAGAAGTCGCCTGTGAGCAGGAGGATGTCGGGCTTGAGGTTGAGAGCGATTTGGGCGCATTGCGAGATGAACTCGCTGCTGACGCGCGGGCCCAGGTGCATATCGCTGAGTTGGACGAGTTTGAGGTTGTTGAGCGACGCGGGGAGGTTGGGGATGGTGACGGTGTAGGCGCGGGTTTGGATTTTCCAGGGGTCAATTGCGAGGGACTTGGTGGCGAGGCCGGCAGCGGCGAGGGCTCCGGCGCCGGAGCCAGCGTCGAAGATAAGCCTGCGGCGTGAAAGGAGCGTGCGGTCTTCGCGCGTGACTTCGATGATGTCGCCTAGGATGCGGGTTTTGGGTTTTTGCAGGGGTTTGCGGAGGTAGATGTCGCGGGCGGCGAACCATGCGATCATGAGCATGGCCAAGGGGATCATGCCGCTTGCGCCCATGACGGCGGCGTAGCGTTTATCGTCGAGATTGACTTTGCCGTGGACGACGCCAGCGACGCCGCGACCGAAGATGCAGGTGAGCGTGGCGGTGTTGTGGAGGCTGACCCAAGCGCGAGTTTGCGGCTTGGGTGGTTCGGCGGTTTGCTTCCAGATGACGTAGGCGCAGGCGGAACCTGCGAGGCCGCAGAGGAGGGTGATGAGCAGCAGCCGCCACCACCAGCGTTTGAGGAGCAGCCACGCGTAGGTGCGGGCGGATGTGGCGAGGGCGGCGAGCATGCTGGATATGTCGGCTTAATCGGGCTTGGGAGTTTGTTTGGGAGCAGGCGAGTCGGTGGGTTTGAGGCGGCCCAGGGCGGGCGGGAGCTCGATGCCGGCTTGGGCGGCGAGTTCGTGGAGTTTGGGGAGGCTGCCGACCATGCCGCTGAGGAAGTCGGCGGTGGTGTTGCGGCCGCTGCCGTCGTTGCCGGTGTCCCAGACGACGATCTTGTCGATCTTGACGCCTTGGATTGCTTTGACTTGTTGCTCGACGAGTTTGGGGAGTTGCTCGATGAGTAGGAGGGTGGGGCCAACGCTGGGGTCGCTGCCGGCGGCGGCGATGAGTTTGCGGTAGCCTTCGGCTTTGGCTTCCATCACGAGTTGCACGCCCTTGGCTTCGGCTTCGTACTTGGCCATGATGGCGTCGGCTTCACCTTGGGCTTCGCGGCGGCGCTTTTCGGCTTCGGCTTCGGCGGCGAGGGTGATGCGCTGCTTTTCGATTTCTTGGGGGACGACGATTTCTTTGGCGAGTTTGGCGAGCTCTTGTTCGCGCTGCGCGATAGAGATTGCTTCCGCGGCTTTGGCGGTTGCGACTTCAGCGCGGCGGCGGGCTTCGGCTTGGATTTCGGCGAGGCTGGCTTGGCTTTCGGCCATGCGCTGCTTGCTGGTGTTTTCGCCGATTACTGCGGCAGCTTCAGCTTCGGCGACGCGGACGCGTTGCTCTTGCTGGGCTTGTTTTTGCGCGACGAGGGTTTCAGCGGTGCGCTGGGCCATCGTGATTTCGCGGTCGCGCTGGGCCTGGGCTTCGCCTTGCACGGCTGTTGCTTCGAGGGCGGCGATGGCGACGCGTTGCTTTTGCTCGGCGAGCTTTTGGCCTTCGGCGGCACCGGCACGTTCGGCGGCGACGCGGACCTCTTTGTCGCGCACGGCGGCGGCTTCGCCTGTCGCACCTTCGCGCTCGGCTTCGGCGACTTCGACCTTCGCGCGGTTGATGGCGTCGGCGGCGGCGCGCTTGCCGATGGCTTGGATATAGCCTGATTCGTCGGTGATGTCGCGGATGTTGACGTTAATCAGTTCGAGGCCAATCTTGTTGATTTCTTCGGCGACGTTCTTGTTGATGAGGTTCATGAACTTCTCGCGGTCCTTGTTGATCTCTTCGATCGACATGGTCGCGATGACTAGTCGCAGCTGGCCCAGGATGATGTCCTGGGCTTGTTCACGGATGACTTGGATGGGCAAGTTGAGCAAACGCTCGGCGGCGTTTTGCATGATGATGGGGTCGGTGGAGATGGCGACGGTGAAGGTGGCCGGCGCGTTGACGCGGATGTTGTTGAGTGACAGTGCGCCTTCGAGGGGGACTTCGATGACGATGGGTTCGAGGGAGAGGTAGGAGTAGTCTTGCACGAGCGGCACGATGAATGCGCCGCCGCCATGGAGACACTTGCTGGATTTGTCTTTGCCGACGCGTCCGTAGATGACGAGGATGCGGTTGCTGGGGCAGCGTTTGTACTGGCGGACGACGAGAATGCTGATGAACAGAAAGATCAGCAGGCCGCCGACGATGAGGCCTAGGAACCAGAGAACACTACCGGCTTGTTGGGCGGCGTTGGAGCCGGACTGGGCGAGCAGGAACGGAACGGTTTGCATGGGTAAAGCCCCTTTGGGAAGAATTGGAACCCGGGGAGGATAGTGCGATATTCGTAGGGTGGTTGGGAAGAGGGGGGTGGGGGTTGCAGGAGTGTTGTTGGGTGGTTTGGATGGTGGTTGGAATACTGCCGCCCGGGACGGGCAGCCCACCTCGGGCAGTGGAAAGCGAGCGGGGGGGTGCCTAGAGTCTCGACCCGGCAAAGTTTGGTTGTCGCGCCGGGTAGTCATTGATTGATTGAGGCCCGCTATGCCCAAGAACAAGAGCCATAAAGGTCTGCTCAAGCGCATTCGCATCAGCAAGACCGGCAAGATTCGCCACCGTACGGCCGGACGCAAACACTTGCGCTCGGGCAAGGGCGGCCAGAAGCTGCGTCAGTATCGCAACGATCCGTTCATGAGCAGCGCGGACGCGAAGCGTCTGGAAAAGCTGCTGTTCCGCCGGATTCGCGGGCGTGAGCAGAGCCGGACGGCGATTCGTCGCAGCCCCAGCCCTGCGCAGCGCAAGGCTGCGAAGGAAGCGGCGAAGACTGCGAAGAAGGACTAATTGCAATTTGTGCTTGCCCGCACTTCGTCTAGTTATGAAGTGCTGTGGTGAGCGTTTGTTTCGCACGTGCTTGCCGGGTGAAGAAGTCACTGGGATTGCCGGTGCCCCGATCAAGCCATGAAGGTTGGAGTTTCCCATGCCTCGCGTTCGTAAAGGTGCAGCTCGCACCCAAGCTCGTAATCGTGTTCTGCGTAAGGCCCGCGGCTACTACGGCAGCAACAGCACCAGCAAGTATCGTGCATCGAATGCGGTGATGCGTGCGGGCGTGTATGCGTTCCGCGACCGTCGCCGGCTCAAGCGCGATTATCGCAAGCTGTGGATCACGCGTATTACGGCGGCTTGCCGGATGCGCGGCACGCGGTACAGCCTGTTCATCAACGGGCTCAAGAACGCGGGCAACATTCTGAACCGCAAGATGCTGAGCGAAGTGGCGATCAGCGATCCCAAGCTGTTTGACACGCTGGTTGCAACGGCGACCAAGGCAAGCAAGGCAACGGCGGCCAAGGGTGCACGTCACACGGTGGCGTGAGAAGAGAAGTAACGAAGGTTTGAGAATGAAGTTTGAAGGCCCCTGCGGTGAGCGGGGGCTTTTTTTGTTTTGAAGTGACGAAGTGACGAAGTGACGAAGTGACGGAGTGACGGAGTCGGGGAGCGAGGAAGCGAGGAAGCGAGGGAGGGGGCGGTATGATGGGTGGTAGATCGACTCTTCACCTCTTCACCCTTTCACCCCCTCACCTTCTCACCTCTTCCGTTCTTCCTGTCTTTACTTCGTCACTCCGTCACTTCGTCATTGGATTTTCGTATGAACAACTGGTGGGTCGACAAGACGTTGCAGGATGCCGGGCCCATCTATCTCATTTCGTGGGTGATGTGGGTGATTCTTTCGATCACTTTGCATGAGCTGGCGCACGGGTGGGTGGCGATTCGGTGCGGGGATGATGTGCCTTATCACAGTGGGCACATGACGTGGAATCCGTTTGTGCACATTCCGTTTCCGTGGGCGTGGATCATGTTTGTGATGTTTGGGTTCACGTGGGGGCTGATGCCGACGAATCCGGGGAACTATCGCAGGAAGTACGACGAGTCGCGGGTGGCGTTTGCGGGGCCGGCGATGAATTTGTCGTTGGCGGTTTTGTGTGTGTTTGCGGATGGGTTCTGGTTGAAGTTTGGTGATCGCACCGGCGTTTCGGCGGAGATGATGAAGAACGTGCACTTGTTCTTGTACACGGGGGTGCTGATCAACGTGGTGGGATTTGTGTTTAATTTGCTGCCATTTCCGCCGCTGGATGGATCGCGGATTTTGTCGGACTTTGTGCCGGCGTATCGGCGGATATGGGAGAGTGAGGCGGGGCAGATAGCCGGGTTTATTGGGTTTGCGGTGTTGTTTTTTGTGGTGTCGAAGTATGTGTGGTGGGCGGGACACCTTTTGTCGGCGTTGGCGACGGGGATATTTGCGGATGCGATCGGTGCGACCTGGATCGATCCGATCTGAGTGGGTGAGTCGCTATGCTGCATGGGCATGACGAACGAGGAATCTATTCCGGCGATTATGGCTCCGCCGGTTGGGCGGGATAATCCGCTTACGCGCAGCGTGGCGGGGATGATTGGGCTGGGATTTTTGGCGTGCATGTTGATTGCGTGTTTGGCGACGCTGCCTTACACGTTGGGGCGCGTGACGCCTGCGGGCGCTGATGCGGCGAGCGGGCGGACTGTGGTGCGGTACAGCGATGGGCAGACATCGGGGGCGAGGTTGCCGCCTGCGTGGATTGAGCCAAGCAGCGAGCAGGTGGAGCGGCTGAACGCGCAGGTGCCGGCGGAGCGAGTGGAGGCGATCGCGAAAGAACACGGGGTGTCGATCAAGGCTGCGATTGATGCTCGCGAGGGGGCGGTGGCGAGCGCGATGCGTGAGCAGTGGCCCAGTTACCTGTTGGGGACAGATGCACTTGGGCGGAGTTTGCTGGTGCGGGTGCTCGCGGGCGGCGGGATTTCACTAGTCATAGGCATTGCAGCGGCGGCACTGAGCGTGTGCATCGGCACGGCGTATGGGGCGATTAGCGGATATGTGGGCGGGCGCGTGGATGGGGTGATGATGCGCGTGGTGGATGTGTTGTATGGGTTGCCTTATGTGTTGCTCGTCGTGCTGCTCGCGGTCGCGAGTGATGCGATGGTGGGGGAATATATATCGCGGCAGAAGGATCGGACGGTGTGGGTACGCGAGCAAGCGACTCTGATGATCCGTAGTGATGGTGTTGCGGTGGATGGTCGCGCAGGGCGCGAGGCAGTGCGGGCGTACTTGGCGAACAACGAAAAGATTAAGAAGAATTTGGAAGCGGATGCGTTCAAGCAGTTTCCGCCGAGGAAGGTTGGTGAGGGGACACGGACAGCACTGGACCTGGTGACGCTGCTGATTGCCATTGGCGGCGTAAGTTGGCTGACGATGGCGCGGGTCATTCGCGGGCAGGTGTTGAGCTTGAAGCAGCAGCCGTTTATCGAGGCGGCGCGGGCGGTGGGGTTGCCAACTTCGCGGATTTTTCTGCGACATTTGCTGCCGAATCTGGTTGGGCCCATCACGGTGTATGCGACGCTGACGGTGCCGCAGGCAATGCTGCAGGAGAGTTTTTTGAGTTTCCTGGGGATTGGGGTGAAGCCGCCGCTTCCGAGTTGGGGGAATTTGGCGGCTGAGGGATTGGGCGAACTGAACCCGTATCAGTCGCATTGGTGGCTGTTGGTGTTTCCGTGCGTGATGTTGGGAACGACGCTGCTTGCGTTGAACTTCGTCGGTGAGGGGTTGCGCGAGGCGCTGGATCCGAAGCGGTCGCGGCGATAACGGGCGATGAGGGGCGAAGTTGGAGATACGGACGCGGATATCGGTTAGGTAGATGTTGCCGGCGTGTGATAGTCTCGTGAACCATTGCTTCATACGCTGGACTAACTTGCTGGGCGTCTCTCGTGCGCTTGGCGTTTGCTTACAGGATTTGTGACATGCAAAATCGCTTCGGCGTCAAGGACTTTGTCATCATCTTGCTGGTGTGCGTGACTGGACTGCTGGTGTTTTTGTCCATGAAGCAGGCGGACCGGCAGTGGACGGAATTCAAGGGGCTGTCGAGCAAGATTGACTCGATTGAGAAGCAAGCCGCCCGCGTGCAAGACACGCTGGATAAGGCCGAAGTTTCGGGCATGCGCGATCGGCTGAGTAATTTGTCGCGCGACATGGCTGAAGTGAAGCAGCAGATTGCGCGGGGCGTGAAGGTGAGTGGGGCGGCATCAGCGGCGAGTAGCACGCAAGCGGCAAACGACAAGCCTGCGGCGGTGGTGAGTGCGAGTGATCGCGATGAGAGTTGGGCGGTGAAGGGTGTGCCGATTACTTGGCAGCCCGAGCGTGCAGAGCACGACAGCGAGCCCAAGACGATTGCGGGATTTGCTGAGGGTGGCGAGTTGACGGAGATTTTCAATGCACAGCCGCAGAACGTGATGCCGCTGGTGTATAAGGATGTGTACGGCGCGTACGTGTTTGAGCGCGTGACGGAGTATTTGGCGGAGTGGGATCCCAAGACGCTGGAGATTCGCGGGGTGCTGGCGCAGGCGTGGCAGTACGCACCAGACGGCACATGGCTGCGCGTGCGGATCAATCCGCGGGCGCGGTTTAGTGATGGTGAGCCGGTGCTTGCGGAAGATGTCATCTGGACGTTTCAATGGATGCGCAACGCGCAGTTGGCGGCCGAGCGGCCTCGCAGCATTACGGATTTCATCACGGAAATCAAGCAGATTGATCAGCACGCGGTGGAGTTCAAGTTCAATCAAGTGCTGTTTACGAACTTGAGTGGCGCGATGGGGAGCTTCCCGATTTTGCCCAAGCATGTGTACAAGGACATCACGCCCACGCAGTACAACCAGGCGACTGGATTTGTGATCGGCAGTGGGCCGTTCAAGTTCGCGAACGTTTCGATGGATAGCCAGTGGAAGCCGGGCACGGATGTGGAACTGGTGCGCAATGAGCAGTATTGGGGGCCCAAGCCTGTGTATGAGCGGCTGCGGTTCAAGGTCAATCGTGATGACTTGGCACGCGTGACGGCTTTCAATAATGGTGAAGCGGATTGGACGACACCGAATTCGACGCAATTCGCGAGCTTCGTGAAGAATGACGATTGGCTCAAGCGAGGAAATCAGGCGCGGATGTGGTACAACATTCGCGGCGGGTATAGCTTTATTGGCTGGAACTGCGGCAAACGTGGCGACAAGTTGACGCCTTTCTCTGACAAACGCGTGCGGCGGGCGATGACGCAGATGCTTGATCGTGAGCTGATTGTGAGGGAGATTTTTGCGGGGCTTGCGCGGCCTGCAACGGGGCCTTTCAATAGCGTGACGCCTCAGGCCAATCCGAGTATCAAGCCGTGGTCGTACAGCATGGTCGAGTCAAGAAAGTTGCTGAAGGAGGCGGGTTGGGAAGATCGCGATGGCGATGGGACGATTGAGAATGCCGAAGGCAAACCGTTCAAGTTCGAGTTCACGTATCCCGTCGGTAATGAGACGACGGAGCGGTTGGTGAAGTACACGAAAGATCAAGCGGCGAAACTGGGCATTGAGTGCGTTCTCAAGCCGCTTGATTGGTCGGTGTTCATGAGCATTGTGGACAATCGTGACTTTGATTGCATAACGATGGCGTGGAGTCCAACGAGCCCAGAGAGTGATCCGCAGCAGATTTGGCATAGCCAATATATTCAGAATCAGGGTGACAACTTCGTGCAGTGGGCGAATGCGGAAGTGGATGACATACTTGAGAAGGGTCGGCGGGAGCTGGACGTGACCAAGCGGATGGAATATTGGCACCGCATGCACCAGATCATTCACGATGAGCAGCCGTACACGTTTGTTGCTGAGCGGCCGTGGCTGCGAGTCGTTGGCCCGCGCGTGGGCAACTTCAACGAGTACAAGAACGGATTCCAGTACGACGAATTGTTCGTGCAAAACCCTGCGGCGTCGAAGACGAACAACTAAGCATCGCGCGTTGAGTGTGTGTGATTGATTCTGGAGACGCTGCGATGGCAACGTACATCATCCGCCGATTGCTGCTTATGGTGCCGACGCTGATTGGCATCAGCTTCATGATTTTCATGCTGGTTGCGCTGTCGCCTGGTGGGGTGGGTGCGGCGCTGCGAGTTGCGGGCGGGGGCGCGACGGAAGCGACGAATCGTGCGGTGCAAGAGGCGTATTTGGAGGACAGATACGGGCTGGACGATCCGGTGATTGTGCAGTACTTTCGCTGGCTTGGGCGCATCAGCCCAGTGAAGTTTGGCGAGCGGGATCAGGTGCTTGGGGATGGCAACTTGATCAGTCCGCCCAAGGTGGTGAAAGAGCCGCCTTTGTGGCGACTGTTTACAGATTCGCTGAATGCAACTTCGTGGAATGGCATCGGGCTGCCGAACTCGAACGCGACGGCGGAGGAACTCCAACTTGCGTATCGGCGAGGGCAGGATGACTATTCGCAGAAGCGTGCGACGTACGTGGCGCGACGGACGCAGGCGATGGAAGCGGTTGGCGAGTATCTTCGCGCAACGGATCAGGCGAACTTGGTGAGCAACAAAGGGTTGCCGGTCGAGAGCGAGTTGGACGGGTGGACGCCTGACACGAACAACGCTGCATGGAAGCCCGCAGCGGAAGCTGGCAAGACGATGCTGGCCGCGTACTACGACGCGGTTGATAGTCGCGAGCGTCTGGCGGCACTGTTTCGACAGAAGCCTTACGAGCAGGCGGGCGTGGCGATTATTCCGGGCGTTGTGAGTATTGCTGAGCCGGATCTGGGTCAGAGTTTCGCGAGACAGCGGCCGGTCAAAGCGCTCATCAGTGATGCTTTGCCTTTGACGCTGATGCTCAACATGATCGCCTTTCCGATTGTGTACACCATCGCGGTGCCTATGGGCATGCTGGCGGCGACGCGCAAGGGAACGCTCTTTGACACGGGATCGGGCACGGTGTTTGTCGCGCTGTGGTCCATACCGACTGTGTGGGCAGGGGTCATGGCAATCGGGTTTCTTGCGAACAAGGAATACCTGGGCATGTTCCCGGCGGGCGGCTTGCACGACAATGACGCGACGCGGATGACGTACTTGCCGACGCTGATTGATGGCGTGTGGCAGCGGGGATACTTGATCGATTTGTTGTGGCACATTGCACTGCCGATCGCGTGCATGGTGTATGGCGGCTTCGCGATTTTGAGCAAGCAGACGCGGGCGGCGATGCTGGATAACTTTTCGGCAGACTATGTGCGCACGGCGAAGGCGAAGGGCGTTGATAGCTCGACGATTGTGTTTGCGCACGTGTTTCGCAACAGTCTGCTGCCTCTGATTACGATGTTTGCGACGATTTTCCCTGCGATGTTTGGCGGCAGCGTGATCATCGAGCGGATTTTCAATATTCCCGGGATGGGCAGTTTGATCATTGAGGCAATCGTGCTGAAGGATCGCGAATTGATCATGGCGAATGCGATCATCATCGCGACGGTGAACGTGCTCGCGCTGCTGCTGGCAGATTTGCTGTATGCGGCGGCGGATCCGCGTGTGTCGTATTCGTGATTGAGGTTCGGGCGTGCGAAGTGGCAAGTGTGAAGTGGCGAGTGCGAAGAGTCAGGCGTGCGAAGAGTCAGGTGTGTAAAGAGTCAGGTATGCAAAGAGTCAGCGTTCGGAGTGGCGACGATAGATTTGAGATGTGAATAATGGCGAGTAATGCGGGCAATTCTGGTGTGGGCGGCACGCGCGGGTTGACGGCGGTGTCGGGGGTGCAGCTTGCGCAGGGGATTGGCGTGCAAGAGGCCAAGGGGTTCTGGGCTGATGCATGGGAGACCGTAACGAAGCGCACCGGGGCGCGGTTTGCGCTCTTCTGGCTGGGCGTCGTCGCGCTGTTTGCAGTGATTGCCCCGTTCATTGCGAGTGGGCATCCGATTGTGTATCGCGAACTTGATGAAGCGGGAAGCGTGGTGCGAACGACGTATCCGCTGATTCGCAATTTGTCGGCGGGTGACGTGGCACTCGCGCTGGGAAGCGTGGTAGGTATTGGATGGATGCTGGGTTGGAGAAAGATTCAGCGGTCTGACAGGCTGCTCACACTGCTGATGTGCGGCGTCATCGTTGGGGTGATCGTCATTGGCTGCACGTTTGTTTTCTCACAAGTGCGTGATAGCGACGTGCGTGCGACGCGAGAACTGGCACAGAACCTGTGGGCATTTCGAGTACCGGTTGCACTTGGGATTGGTGCGATTGCAGCCGCTGGGGTTGCGATGATTCTGCCGATTCGTTCGCTGAGCGTGCGGATCATGTGCGTTTCGGTCGCGGTTTTGGTGGGTGTTTTTGCGGTTGCGGGTTGGCCCAAGAAGCCGCTACAGACGTTTCCGTATCGCGAGATGATCGCTGCGAAGCAAGCTGAAGGCGTGTTTACGCTCATTCCGTTCTCGCCCAATCAGCGGAGCATTACGGGGAATTTGCTGCCGCCTCGGACGGCGGATGGAATGACGAAAGACGACGTGGTCAACAAGGTCGCGAGCCCTGTGGGCGCGCCGCTGCACATGGTCGGTACAGATAGTTTGGGTCAGGATGTGCTGAGCCAGTTGCTGCACGCGTGCCGGTTGTCGATTTCGATTGGGCTTGTCTCAACTGGGATCGCGGTGGTGATCGGCGTGACGATTGGCGCGATGATGGGGTACTTTGGCGGCTGGATTGATCTGCTGCTGTCGCGCGTGGTTGAGATTTTCATGAGCGTGCCGGTGCTGTTCTTGCTCATTGTCGCGGCGGCGGTGCTGCCTCGCAATACGTATGTGATGATGGCGATCATCGGGTGCGTGACGTGGACGGGCGCGGCGCGATTTACACGCGCGGAGTTTTTGCGGCTGCGCAATCAGGATTTTGTGCAAGCCGCGAAGGCGGTGGGATTGCCCTTGCGGAGCGTGTTGTTCAAGCACATGCTGCCCAATGGCGTGACTCCCGTGCTGGTTGATGCGAGTTTTGCGGTGGCGGCGGCGATTTTGTTTGAAGCTGCGCTGAGCTACCTGGGGCTTGGACCTGACGAGCAGGCAAGCTGGGGGCGACTGCTGAGTGATGCGACGGGAACGTCGGGGCAGTTCAATTGGTGGCTCGCGATTTTTCCGGGCGTGATTATCTTCCTGACGGTGCTGAGTTACAACATGCTGGGTGAGGCGACGCGCGATGCGATTGATCCGAAGTTGAAGAAGGCTCGGGTGTAAGGAAGGCAGAACGTCGAACGACTATGGAACTTGACCTCACACAACCTCTCGTCACCGTTCGCGATTTGGCGGTCTCGTTTGACAATCGCGGCGGGCCGCGGATTCAGGCGGTGGATGGCAATGCGCTCACGATTTATCCGCAGCAGACGGTGGCGGTGGTGGGCGAGTCGGGTTGCGGCAAGTCGGTGAGCGCGATGAGCATGTTGCAACTCATTCCTCGGCCGCCTGGACGGTTTGATCGCGGAACGATTCAGTTTCGGCGGCGCAAAGGGCAAGTGATTGATTTGCTCACGCAGACCGAATCGCAGATGCGCGAGATTCGCGGCAACGAGATTGCGATGATTTTTCAGGAGCCCATGACGAGTCTGAACCCGGTGTACACCGTGGGTGATCAGATCATGGAAGCGATTTTGCTGCATCAAGATATTGATGCGAACAAGGCTGAGCAGGTTGCGCTTGGGGCGATGCGGGATGTAGGGATTCCGAGTCCGGAAGTTCGTATTAAGCAGTATCCGCACCAGTTTTCAGGCGGTATGCGGCAGCGCATCATGATTGCGATGGCGCTGGCGTGCCAGCCGCGGTTGCTGCTTGCTGACGAACCCACGACGGCGCTGGATGTGACGATTCAGGCGCAGATTCTGGAGTTGCTCACGCAGCTCAAGCTGACGCGCGGCATGGGCGTGCTGCTGATTACGCATGATTTGGGTGTGGTTGCAGAGAATGCAGATGTGGTTTGCGTGATGTACGCGGGGCGCGTGGTGGAGTATGCGAATGTGCTGGATTTGTTCGAGAATCCGCTACATCCGTACACGCGCGGGCTGCTCAATAGCATTCCGCGCGTGGGCACGAAGCGCGACCGGCTGGTGACGATCAAGGAGATTGTCGACGATCCAGTTGAGTTCTCGCGCGTGGAGAAAATGGGAATTGGCACCGGCGCGCGGCCTTGGTGGCCTTGGCATGATGCGCCGGCGGACTTGCGGCGTGTTGATGAGCCTGCAGGCGATTATGCGCTTGTCGAAGTGAAGCCGAATCACTGGGTTGGGTTGTGGCGAACGGAAGCCGTGAAGGATCGGCGGGACCGGGCTCCGGATTTGCAGTATCGCAAGCCGATGTCGGCGGTGACGGCGGTGTAAGCCGTCGACGCTGAAGAGCCGATACTGTTGTGCATGATTGATGCACTTGTTGCGAAGTTTGCGAGCGGTCCCGCCACGGTGGGAGTGGTGGGGCTGGGGTATGTGGGGTTGCCGCTGGTGCGGGCGATGCATGCGGGCGGGTTTGGTGTTGTGGGGTTTGATGTTGATGGCAGCAAGATTGAAAAGCTGCGGCGTGGCGAAGCGTATTTGAAGCACCTTGGTGATGAACTGGTGCGCACGCTGGCGGCGAGTGAGCGATTTGTGGCGACGGCGGATGCGAGCGACTTGGCGCGGTGCGATGCAATTTGCATTTGCGTGCCGACGCCTTTGGGGAATCACAAGGATCCGGACTTGTCGTACGTCGAGGCGTCGACGCAGATGATTGCGGGGGTGTTGCAGGCGAGGTTTGCGGCGAAAGCAGATGCCGGGTTGGTGCTGATCAGTCTGGAGAGCACGACGTATCCGGGAACGACGCGCGAGGTGTGCAAGCGGATTTTGGATGATGCGGGGCTGGTGCTGGGCACGCATTACTTGTTATGTTTCAGTCCTGAGCGCGAGGACCCGGGTCGGCAGGGGGTGGATACGAGCACGATTCCGCGGCTGGTTGGCGGGATTGATGACGCCAGCACGCGGGCGGGTGTGGCGATGTATTCGCGAGCGGTGCAGCGGGTCATTGCGGTTGCGAGTGCGGAGGTTGCGGAGGCCGCGAAGCTGGTGGAGAACATTTATCGCAGCGTGAACATCGCGCTGGTGAATGAACTCAAGCCGGTATTTGCGAGCATGGGGATTGATATTTGGCAGGTGCTCGATGCGGCGGCGACCAAGCCGTTTGGGTTTGCGCGGTTCAATCCGGGTCCGGGTTTGGGCGGGCACTGCATTCCGATTGATCCATACTACTTGACGTGGAAGGCACGCGAGTTTGGGCATGCGACGCGGTTTATCGAGCTCGCGGGAGAGATCAATAGCGCGATGCCGCATTATGTGGTGGAGCGTGTGGCGCACGCGCTGAATGATGACAGGAAGGCGATGCGAGGCTCGCGTGTGCTGGTGCTGGGTATTGCGTACAAGCCCGATGTGGATGACATTCGTGAGACGCCGGCGGCGGAGATCATCGAGTTGTTGCAGTCGCGCGGGTGCGAGGTGAGCTACCACGATCCGCATGTGGCGACGTTTCCGAGCATGCGCAAGTATCAGATTTCGCTGACGAGCGTGGAGCTTTCAGCGGCGGTCTTGGCGAGTGCGGACTGCGTGGTGGTCGTGACGGATCACGCGGCGATTGATTGGACGTTGGTGGGAGCGCACGCGAAGTTGGTGGTGGATAGTCGGAATGCCATGGTGCGGGCGCGGGGGGTGAAGGCGCGGGTGGTGAAGGCGTGAGCGCGAGAAAAATCGCAGCATTGGGATGCTGCGATTTGGTGTTGGTGGTGAAGATTGCGCGTTGGGTGGTTTGATCCGGGCGTTCGCAGGGCCTCAGGCCCGGCGTCGGGGGTCAACCGCGTGGGCCGGCGTTGCGGACGGACTCGGGCATATCGAACTGTTTGTCGTTGTTGCGGAAGTCGGCGGCGAGTTTCTTGGCGGTGGTGTCGTAGGCGGCGCCGTCTTTCCAGGTGTTGCGCGGCATGAGGACTTCGCTGGGGACGCCGTGAACTGCTCTGGGAATGTAGAGGCCGAAGACGGGGTCTTGGTGGTACTCGGCTTTCGCGAGTGAGCCGTCGAGGATGGCGTTGACGAAGGCGCGGGTGTATTTGAGGCTGAAGCGATTGCCCACGCCGTACGGGCCGCCGGTCCAACCGGTGTTGAGCAGCCAGACGTTGGTGCCGTGCTTTTTGATCTTGTCGGCGAGTTGGTTCGCATAGCTGACCGGCGGGCGCGGCAGGAATACGCCGCCAAAGCACGGGCTGAAATTGGGCTCGGGCTGCTTCACGCCAGCTTCGGTGCCTGCGAGTTTGCTGGTGTAGCCGTTGATGAAGTAGTACATCGCTTGCTCGCTCGTGAGTTTGCTCACGGGCGGCATGACGCCGTACGCGTCGGCAGTGAGGAAGATGATGTTCTTGGGGTGGCCGCAGTGGCTGGGGATGACGGCGCCTTCGATGAAATCGACGGGGTAGGTGACGCGGGTGTTTTCGGTGTACTTCGCACTGTCGTAATCGGGGATGCGCGTGTGCGGATCGATGACGGTGTTTTCAAGCACGCTGCCGAAGCGGATGGCGTTCCAGATTTCGGGCTCGCCTTCTTTGCTGAGCTTGATGCACTTGGCGTAGCAGCCGCCTTCGAAGTTGAAGACGCCGTTGTCGCTCCAGCCGTGTTCGTCGTCGCCGATGAGGGCGCGGTTGGGATCGGCGCTGAGCGTGGTTTTGCCGGTGCCGGAGAGGCCGAAGAAGAGGGCGGCGTTGTCGTTGTTTTTCTTATCAACGTTGCACGAGCAGTGCATGGGGAAGACGCCGACTTCCGGCATGTCGTAGTTCATGGCGTAGAAGATGCTCTTCTTCATTTCGCCGGCGTATTCGGTGCCCAGGATGACGACGATTTTTCGCGTGAGGCTTTGGGCGATGATGACGGGGGCTTTGTAGCCCATCTTGGCTTGTTCTTCCGCAGTCAGGCGGCGCGTGCCGGCGTTGATGATGGTCCAGTCTTTCTTGAACGCGACTGGCGTGCCGGCGGCTTTGCTGCCTTGCTTGATGAAGAGCGTACTGGCGAAGAGGCTGTGCCAGGCTTGCTCGGTGACGACTTGCACGCCCAGGCGGTACTTGGGATCGGCGCCGGCGTAGCCCTCGAAGACGTACGCCTTGGGGCGCGAGTTGAGATGGGCGACTGCGATTGCGAGAGCGGCGTCAAACTGCGCGGGCGTGACGGGCGTGTTGACTTTGCCCCACCAGATTTTGCCGTGAATGTCGGCGGTGTCTTCGAGCTGCTTGTCTTTGGGGCTGCGGCCTGTGCGATCGCCAGTCAGGCAGCAGAGTGCGCCGTTGGCAGCGAGTTGGCCTTCGCCCGCGGCGATTGCGCGTTCGACGAGTTCGGCGGAGGAGAGGTTTTTGAAGACGCGGGAAGAGGAGACGTCGAGGCGGTCGAGGGCTGAAGCCATGAAGCAAACCTCCGAGGGCAAGGGCACGTTGGGTGCCGGGGAAATGTTCGTGGGCTGGCTCAGGCGGGGGCCTGAGCTGCCGAATACGAGGCAGGGGCGTAGGGTAAGGCGCACACAGAGGGTTTGGGAAGCGCAGGGCAGAGGAAACCCGTTGAGTAGTGAGGCGGGTGGTTGCCGGGGGGCGGGAAGGCCCATATCGTTGGAGACATGCATCGGGCGATGTTTGGTGTGTGCAAGATGGTGGTCGTAGCTCAATTGGTTAGAGCACCGGGTTGTGATCCCGGGGGTTACGGGTTCGAGCCCCGCCGATCACCCTTTTATTCGCGCGATGGTTTGGCGGCTGCGGGCTGCTGAACTGGTGGCTGCGTCCGCGAAGCGGGCAGCACGCGCGAGGGGAAAGCCTGATATTCTGTTGGCCATAAAGCGTGGTGATTTTGCATTCCCGTGCAACGCTTCGTTGCGCCGATGGAATATGAAGTTATCCGGAGCGTTGCCGAGACGGAGGTCGCCGGCGAAAGAAGGCGTGGGCCTGCCGGTGCGCATGGAGGTGCCTGATGGCGGTCGGATCGATGTTGTTTCAACTTGCACAGGTGGCGGGCCAAACGGCTGGCCAGGCGGCGGCCCCGGCACCTGTCGCGGGGAAGTCTCTGTGGGATTATGTGCTGGACGGCGGCTTTCTGGGCTTTGTGCTCATCGGGCTATCGGTCTTTGCGTTGACGCTGATGATTCGCAACGTGCTGGCGATTCGCGAGCAGCGATTGGCGCCGGGTGAGGTGCTGGACGCGATTGAAGAGAAGTTTCGCGAAGGGAAGTTTCGCGATGTCGAGAAGATGTGCAAGGCCGATGATGCGCCGTATGCGGCGAAGATCGTGGGCAAGGCGTTGTCGCGCTGTTTGAACTCGCCTTATGGCATGATGGAGTTTCGCACGGCGGTTGAAGACGCGGCGGCGGACGAGACGGATCGGCTGCACCGCATGAATGACTGGATCGGGATTTTGGCGGCCATTGGTCCGATGCTGGGGCTGCTGGGAACGGTCATTGGGATGATCGGTGCGTTCAGCACGATTGGATCGATGACGGGGGCGCAGCGCAGCAACCAGTTGGCGACGTTTATGTCGATGGCGCTGGTGAATACGGCGCAGGGGCTGGTGGTTGCGATTCCGTGCACGGTGGCGTTTGCGATTTTCCGGCGGAAGATTGACGCGATTGTGTCGAAGATCGGGAGCCGGCTGGAACGGCTGAACACGATTGCGCAGGCCAAGCCGGGTTCCTTGCCAGCGAAGAAGGCGGCGGAAGTGGCGTGAGCTGTGTGATGGTGGGCCGCCCGTCCCGGGCGGCAGGATTTGATTTGATGGCGCGTGCAAGAGGAGTTCGGCCGCCACGGAGTGGCGGCCCACCGACGAATGATCCGCGGTCGCAACAAACACGATGAAGATGCGAGCTTCGATCTCACGCCCATGATCGACGTGGTCATGCTGCTCATTGTGTTTTTTACGTTGACGGCGCAGTTTTCCGGACGCGAGACAGCGGCGTTGGATTTGCCGCGGACGCTGGGAGATCCGACGATTGCGAAGGACGTCGCGGTGGTCTTTGTTGATGTTGATAAAGAGGGGCGGCTCAGCAGCTTGGGGCAGCCGGTGGAACTGACGGAGATTGTCAAGCAAGCAACGCCACCAGCGGGCGCGAAGGCTGGCATTGATGTGGTGGTGCGGGTTGATCGCGCGGCGCCGGCGAAGCATGTGAATGACCTAGCGAAGCGACTGCGAGCGGCGGGGATAACGCGGTGGAAGCTCGCGACATCTGGCGAAGAAGCAGCGGGAGGTGGTTCATGAATCTCTCGAAGGGTCGCAGCAAGCGCATGAGCATTGAGGCGATGCGGTTGCCATTGGTGGCACTGATTGATGTGGTTTTGTTCTTGCTGTTTTACTTCATGGTCGCGGGTGATCTTGCAGCCAGTGAGGCCGAACTGCAGACGACGCTGGCGACGCAGCAAGGGACCGGCGGCAGTTCGTCGAGTTTGCAGGCGCAGATCATTGAAGTGAAGTTTGATGGCACAGCGGCGTTTTATCGTGTGGGCGCCAGGACAGTGCGAACCGCGAGCACGCTGGGGAATATTTTGTCGAGCTTGCCGCGAGATGTGGGTGTGATTGTGCGCGTGGATGACAACGTGCCCGTGGAAGCGGCGGCGATTGCGGTGCAAGCAGCGACGGATGCGGGGTTCACGAAGATCACGTACGTGCCGGGAAGCTGAAAGCTCGTTGCGTCGATCACGCTGCGACGTGCTTCATCGTCGTGAGTTCTTGAACAGCGATGATGCTGGATGCTTGGGCAAGCGCTGCGAGGACAACTTGCGGTTGACAGGGCTTTGCGATAGCCGCACGGAAGGGAAGCAGCGTTGCGAGTTTGCGGGTGCTCGGCGAGCGATCAGCGGCGAGCAGCACGAAATTGGCATTGCACTCGGCAGCGATGAGCGAGATGATGGCGTCGCTGGTGGTTGTGCTGTGCAGATCGCTCGCGATGATGACGGTGTCGAGGCGTTTGGCGTCAAACAGAAGACTGTCGATCGTGGTGTGCGTTGTGAAAACGCATGAGGCGCCGCGCAGTGCAATGTTGAAGAGGGCGTGATCGAGCGTGGATTCACTGAGGAGTGCGATGCGACCACGGATGACGCTTGGTGCGATAGATTCGTACGTGAATTGATTGGAGAGCGTGTCAGGCGCGATGTGTCGGCTTGGATCGATGGGTTCGTCGAAGCACAGTGACCAATCGAAGCTGTTGTGTTTGTCGGGCACGCAGCGCATGACGCGAGCGCGAACGCCGCGAGTGCAGCCGCAGAGTTCCGGAAGGGCGACGATGACGGCGGTACCTTCTGCAATGGGCATATTGCAGATGCAGCGAATGCCGCCCGCGGAGAGGTCTCTGCAAGTCATGGAGACTGGGCTTGCCATCGCTGGTTCGACTGGCAAAACCACGATTTTGTGTTCAAACGGCCAGCGAAAGAAAGTTCGAGGTTGACGACTGTTCATCCCTGCGTGCATAAAAATCCCTCGCACGATCACTTTTGTCATCTGGCATCCTGGCCAGATGGTCTAAGAAAGTATCGCATTCGGCGGGTGAAGGGACTTTCATGATGCGAGGGTTTTTGCAGAAGTCGCGATCACGAGGAGGACTTTGTGGTGCGTCCCCCTGCACTGGTAATTCACATCAACGTATGAGGAATTGGTTGAAAGCGTTGTATTGACGAATCAGCGAATCACGCCGCGGATTCGAGATGTCGGCACGCGGAGATCAGGTCCTTGACCATGTCTTCCTGCTTCGCCTTTGCGCTGCTGTCGCACAGCATGGTCATGGCTTGGTCGGCGAGCTTGCCGAGTTTGTGTGCGCCGCAGTTTGGCGCGCTGCCGCGGATCTGCATCGCGATTTCGATAAGTTGCTTCTGGTCATTCGAATCAAGCGCCTTCTCGAGCTTTTCTGCCAGCTTCTCGAATTGAGCGGTGAATGCCGTCGCGACGGCGGGCTCGCCGGTTACTTCCTGCTCATCGGAGGTGTGCTGCTGTTTGTCCTTGTCGTTGATGAGCAGTCGTTCGGCAATTGCACGCAGCAATTGAGTCTGCGCGAGCGGCTTGGTGAGCACGCCCGTATTGGGAATGTCCCACAGGCCTGATTTCATGAGCCCCACAGGGTCTGCCGTCACGATGATGACTGGGACGTTGATGCCTATTTGGCGGAATTTGCCGACAAGCTCAGTGCCGGTAGTGTCGGGGAGGCGCCAGTCGACGATAACAAGATCGAAGCCGTTGCCGACTTGCTCCATCGCGGCAGCACCATCGACGACAAGCGACAAAGAGACGTTCGTCTCGCGTAGAAAGTGCTGCAAGATGCGGTAGTCCACGTCGCAGTCTTCGATGTAGAGAATCTTGGCGACAATCTTTTCGGGGTCGACGTGCTCGACAGAGAAGAACTCCTGACCTTTGCCAGCACCAAGGTGCTCCCGCAGATCGACGGGGTCTTCGAACTGGATTCCAAGTTCGTGAATGACGCCCTTGCGGAAGAGGCATCGCTTGATGGAACCTGCGACGTCTTTGACTCCGCCGCTGAGGCGCGGGAGCGAGACGACGACAGTGCTGCCCGGGTGGACGTATGCGTTGTGCAGCAGCGAGATACCGCCGCGTGAGAGGTTGCGGCAAGCGAGGCGTAGCTGGACTTCGCCGCCTGAGGGCTGAATGAGCGTGATTTTGACCGTGGCGTGGCGGAAGGGCCAGCGCGTGAAGTCGCGGCGTACAGGAGCCTTGCTCTTTTCAGCGGCTTCGATTTTTTGTAGCAACGTGATAAGGTCGCGCTGGCTGATGCCCAGCGTGTTGGGTCGCTCGGCGGCGGTGATTTTCAAGCCGGGTTTGGTGGGCTGACCAGTCATTCGCGTGCCGTCTCCGCTTGTCCCGAGCGGAGCCGGGTACTCCAAAATCATCGGCTACGCGGGTGGGCAGTTTTACGGCTGGGCACGATTGTGCGACCGTTCGATGAGGGAGTCGCCGGTGCAGACGGTGCAAGTGCCGCAGCGTACCGCGCGGGTGAGAGCGTTATACGACGTGGGCGTATTGGTGCTTGGGCAGGTTTCAGTTCGCGACCGTCGCGAGTTACACGTCGAGGTTGCGAACTTCCAGAGCGTGTTCTTCGATGAACTTGCGGCGGGGTTCGACTTCTTCGCCCATCAGAATGCTAAAGAGCGTGTCGGCTTGGCTCGCACTTTCGAGCGTGACTTTGAGCAGCGTGCGTTTGCTGTTGTCCATCGTGGTTTCCCACAACTGCTCGGCATCCATTTCGCCCAGACCCTTGAAGCGTTTGACGTCGAGGCCTCGGCGACCAATATCGCGCAGAGCCGCGATGATTTCGGGAAGGTTGGCGGCTTCGACGACTTTGCCTGGGCCCGCGCGTTTGACGGACTTTTCTTTTTCTTCAGGTTGCGGTTCGTCGCTGTCGGGTTGTTCGGGCTGGGGCTCGGTGAGTTCCTGGCCTGCGACCCATGCGAATGGTGCAGCGACTTTTTGACCTGTGACAGTTTCGGCTTGTTCGTCGGAGAACGTCGTAGCGTTGACGGGAATGCCGTGGGATTCAAGTTCGGCGAACAGTTTGTCGAGCTCTTTGTTTTCGTGCAACTCGCGAACGATTGCGGTGCCCAGCAGTTGCACGCCGTTCGCGGGGGCTTCCTGCGGGGTCGCGAGAGTTTGCGCGTCAACGCGGTCGGCGAGTTGCAACTTGCGACGCGTGATGTTGGCCATCGCGTCGGCTTCGCTCCATGCGTAATCCTCGCCTTGTGCGCCGCCCGGCGAGCGCCAGGTGAGGCGATGCGTCGGCAAGTGATTGCGACCGGTTGGGTCGTTGCTGCGTTTGGCGAGCAGTTCCTTGAAGACGATGCCGCGGCGCTGGGCGATGTCGACCAGTTCCATGATGCGACGCAGCGCGACGATTGCACGCTTGAGCGGTTGGCCTTCGAGTCGGCGGACTTCTTTGACGTCGAAGTTGGCTTCGTCCTTGCGCGTGACGTTGCGAACAACCAGCGAGCAGTGAGCGAGGCCAAGCTCGGTCAGGGCGTCGTCGAGCTTCGATTCGTTGAGCACGTATGTGCCGCCCTTTTTGGTGCGGCTGCCGGACTTCATGACTTGATAGAGCGGCGGCTGAGCGACGAAGAGGTGGCCGCGGCGAATGAGCTCGGGCATCTGGCGGAAGAAGAACGTGAGCAAGAGCGTGCGGATATGACTGCCGTCGACGTCGGCGTCGGTCATGATGATGATCTTGCCGTAGCGGAGTTTGCTGATGTCAAACTCGCTGCCGATGCCCACGCGGAGGGCGGCGATAAGCGTGCGGATTTCCTCAAACTTGAGCACTTGATCGATGCGGGCCTTCTCGACGTTGAGGACTTTGCCTTTGAGCGGCAGGATCGCTTGGAACTCAACATCGCGGCCTTGCTTGGCGCTGCCACCTGCGCTGTCACCTTCGACGATGAAGATCTCGCAGTTTTCGACTTGCTTGCTTTTGCAGTCAGCGAGCTTGTGGGGCATGCTGCCGCTGTCGAGGGCACTCTTGCGGCGAGTGAGTTCGCGGGCCTTGCGAGCAGCTTCGCGGGCCTGGGCAGCGATGATGCCTTTGAGGCAGAGTTTTTTTGCTTCGGAAGGGTGTTCTTCGAGCCAGCGGTCAAGGCCTTCGTTCACGACGCCGCTGACGAAGCCTTCGATTTCGGGATTGAGGAGTTTTTCTTTGGGCTGGTTGTTGAAGGTGGGGTTAGGGAGTTTGACGCTGACGATGCAGACCAAGCCTTCGCGGAGGTCTTCGCCGCTGGGGACGGGGTCTTTGTCTTTGATGATGCCGGCTTTTTTCGCGTAGCCGTTGATGGTTCGTGTGAGGGCGGACTTGAAGCCTTGGGCGTGCGTGCCACCATCGACGTTGTTGATGTTGTTGGCGAAGCTGAGGAGGCTTTCGTTGTAGCCGTCGTTGTATTGGAACGCGACTTCAGCGATGAGGCTTTGCTGAGCGTCTTCTTTCTTGAAGTAGACGACATCACTCACGCCGGTTTTGCCGGTCATGAGGTGTTCGACGTATTCAGGCAGGCCTTTGTCGGCTTTGAAAAGTTCGCTTTTGATTTTGCCGTCGGGTCCGACGCGTTCGTCGGTGAGTCGCAGGGCGACGCCCGGGTTGAGGAAGGCAAGCTCGCGCAGGCGATTGGCGAGGATGTTGTAATCGAATCGGGTTTCGGGGAAGATCGTTGGATCGGGTTGAAACGTGACGGTGGTGCCGCGCTTGCGGGCGGCGTTGGCGGGAATTGCACCGACGCGTTTGAGCGGCTCGCTGACGCGGCCGCGCTCAAAGGTGATAGCGTGGATTTCGCCATCGCGGTAGACCTCAGCAGTGAGGTACGTCGAGAGAGCGTTGACGCACGACACACCCACGCCGTGGAGGCCGCCCGAGACTTTGTACGCCGAGCCTTCTTGTTGAAACTTACCGCCAGCGTGGAGTTTGGTGAGAACGATTTCAATGGCGGGTCTGCCGTTGAGGGTGGGGTCCTCGTGCTTCATGGGGCCGGTGGGAATGCCCCGGCCATCGTCAACAACGGCGCAGGAGCCGTCAGCTTGAATGGTGACATCGACGATGGTGGCGTGACCAGCCATGGCTTCGTCGATGGAGTTGTCGACGACTTCGTAGACGAGGTGGTGCAGCGCGTTGAGGCCTGTGCCGCCGATGTACATGCCGGGGCGTTTGCGGACGGCGTCGAGACCTTCGAGGACTTGGATTTGGTCAGCGCCGTAGTTGCTGCCAGTTGCGCCGATGCGAGATTCGGCGGTGGATGTGTCGAGAGCGATCTCAGCGCCGACGACTTCGGCAGGGGTTTTCTTTGCGTCCGATGCGGCAGCGGTGGAGGGGGTGTTGGGCATGGCGAAAAGTGCGAATGCGTCGTTAGGTATCAGTCGCGGCGAACGGCCGCTGCGAGAGCGAAGAAATGATCGGCGAGTTGTGGATCAAGCACGTGAAAAAAGTGGTGCTGGATCGATGCTTGAAGCGTAGGGAGTCGGCGGCGTTGCGATGCGGCAAAACGCAATAATTTCTCGATGGAAATCGATGATCGGTGGGGCGTTGTTGGCGACGAAAAGTCGCGTAGGTCGGAAGGTTTGTGTGTGACGAAGCGGCGATGCGAAGCGGTCGGATTTCTGGTGTGGGCAGCTCGCGGGGAATTGCGTCGTCCAAATACCAGAAATAATACAAACATAGATATAACAAAGATGGCTTCGCAGCGGTGAACACGCTCGCGTTGATACACTCGACCGCATGGAGGGGATCAGCACGTCACAAATCGATGCGGATGAATCTGCCCCGAAGCCGGCAGACGCGCGGCGAGCACCCGATGTATCGCGCGATCCGTTGCTGGTGTATGACAACGAGTTGCATGTCGATCCGCAGCGCACGGTCAAAACCGTGCAGTGCTTGTCGGCAGTGTGGACGTGGGCGGCGTTCGCGGTGGTGCTGGTGATGATCACGCTGGCGGCGTCGCTGCGGGTTCAACTTGGGATGGGCGGGCCGATCTGGACACGTGTCGCGAGCCTGCTCCCCATGCTGAACATCGTGGTGGGCCTGACCGTGGCACTGGCCGTTTTCTGGAAAGTTGCGGCGAGGGAGAAGAACATCGATGCAGCGATTGCCGCGTTGCCTTACGAATTGGCGTGGCATGATCGTGATGAGTACCGACTTTCGATTGCGGGTGAGAAGCACTCCCTGGTCAAGAGTTTCTCGCAGCAACTGTCGGATGAGTTTTTTGAACCGCGGATCATGCGGATGTGGGGAGCGGTGCCGCTCAGTGGGCGCAAGACGTATTACGTGTTGTGGGCGATGAGCTTTGTATTGACGTGCGTGGGGCTTTATGTGTTGCGATTGGCGACAGGCACGATGGGCATGTGGACGCCATTTCTGGCGTTCGAATTCATGGGCGCAATTGGCTTGTCGTGGCTTCCCACGCTTCTGGTGTGGCCCGTGTATCTCCGCGTTGCACCCGGTTCGCTTGAGGTCATTCGATTCAATACGTTGGGTGGACGGGTAATTCAACGCGAAGCTTTCGATTTGCGCACGGCGCGGGTGCGGCTGCTGCCTTGGCAGATATTCGTGCAGCCAGCAGGGCAAAGCATGCATCAGATCGACTGTCCGTGGTCTTGGAGTGGCGGGAGCTTCTTGCGACAGATTTTGATCGCCGCGCGGTGGCGCGGGGAGTTGCCGCCTTTGCCGAAGGATCGGTTGTCGCAGTGAGAAGTTTGCGCGATGAAAAAATGCCGCAATGTGCGGCGTTTTGAGTGATTTGGAAGTTGTTGGAATACTGCCGCCCCGGAGGGGCGGCCCACCGTTACGGCAGGACGCGGACGACGCTGACTTCTTCGACCAGCAGGTCGAACAGTTCGGCGACATCTTCGCTCTTCATGCGGGCGCAGCCCATGCTCTTTTGTTGGCCGATGCTGTCGGGGTCGATGGTGCCGTGGAAGCCGTAGCCTTGGTTGACGGTGCTGTCGCCCACGCCTTGCCAGCCGATCCAGTGTTCGCCGATGGGGTTCTTGGGGTCGTTGCTGGCGAACTTCTCGCCCGTACGCGGGTTGACCCACGGCGGATCGACGAGCTTGCTGTTCTTCTTGACGACGTAGTTGCCCACGGGGGTGCTGTTGCCTTCGCCCAAGCCAAGTTGATAGCTCTTGATGAAGAGCCAGTTGGCGGGATCATCAGGCGAGCCAGCGAAGATGTCGGCGCGGTACGCGGACTTGTGAAGGACTGCGTGGAAGGGACCTTTGACGAGCTTGACGGTTTGGCCTGCGCGGAGGGCGTTGGGATTGGTAATGCGGTTGACGCGTTGGATGAGGCGCCAGTCGGTGGCGAGTTCGCGCTTGCGGGCGATTCTCACGAGGCTGTCGCCTGGCTGCACTTTGTAGCTTTCAACCAGCGTGTCGGTGGGCTCAACGCGAATGCCGAAGACGAGGTCTTGGTTGATCGTGGTGAGTTTGGTACGCAGGGCAGTCTTGTCGGTGTCGCTGGCTTCGCGATCAAGCAAGGCTTTGCTGTAAGCAGCGCGGGCTTCGACGAGTTTGTTGCTGCCCATGGCGCTGTCGCCTTGTTGAATGAGTTGCAGCACTGTGAGGTTGGTGGTGACAGCAGTGGGCGTTGTGATGGGCGTCGTTGGCGCGGGGGTCGAGGTGCTGGGCGTGATGGTGCCGGGTGCTGTGGTTGTCGTCGTCGTCGCGGGGTTCGCTGGTGGATTTGTTGGCGTGTTGGTTGGCGAGCCGGTGGGCGTGATCAAGTCGTTGCGGACCACCGTCGTGGGCGTGGGCGTGCCGACGGGTTGGTTGCCGAAGGGAACTGATGTGCCAGCGGGCGCG
>VYLN01000017.1_pt1 | contig 57497 bp, 53 predicted proteins | sample 5109471 | NCBI WGS metagenome assembly VYLN01 (sample SAMN12291806, study PRJNA351875) | freshwater metagenome | isolation source: freshwater lake | place: USA: Michigan, Lee Lake | collected 2013-08-06 | reverse complement strand
CCCACTCCCCACCCGCCCCACTCACATCACTTACGTGCTCGTCACACCGCGAATCAGCGCGTGCGCATTCTCGTTGCGGAACTCGAGCGTGTACTCACCCAGCACCTGCCCCGCCATCGCGTCGCCGGTCTGCGCCAGCGGCTTGAACTGAAAGCTGCGGCCCGAAAGCGGCAGCACTTCCACGCGCGAACTGTCAAGCAGCAGCACGGTGTCGCTAGGCATCCAGCGCGTCAGAATGACCTTGCACACGCCGTAGTCGCTCTCGTAGATGCTCACGATGTCGCTGAGCTTCCGCGAGTCACCCATGTAGTTGCGCGATGAAGTCGGAATGAACTGATTGATGCGCCGCTTCTGCGCGCTATTCACCACAATCGTGTCGATCCGGCCACTGCTCTGCTCCCACGCCGTGCGCATCGCCGTGTTGATCAGATTCTCGTTCAAGTCTGTGCCGGCACCGCCGCCCGCCGGAAAGTTGCCCACTCCCGGCACAAACTGGTTCGTGCTGATCTGTCGAATAAGCCCGTTCATCGAGCGCCGCGTGCTGGCGTTGCCAATCTGCGCCGCCGACGGAGCCGTGCCGTTGATGACGCAGTTCTCCAGGTCACGCAGCAACTCACGCAGTCGCTCCTGCTTCTGGTAATCAAGCTCGTCTGCAATGCCGTGCTGGCGCACCGCCTGCATCGTGCCCGTCACTTCCACAGTCGAAGCGAAAATCTGCGTGTAGTTGGCCTTGCGCACGCGATTCGTAAATCGCGCAGGTGCCGCATCCGCACCTTCCAGCGACGCGTTGCCCAGAATCGTCACTCGCAGCGTGTTGGTCAGCGTCGAAGCGGTCGTGCCGCCGTACCCACGCACCACCGTCAACACGTTGCCCGCCACGCTGGTCACCTGCATCACTTCCGACGCATTGCCAGGTCGCACCAGGTCACCAGCTTGAAAGCGCACGCCGTTGGTCACCGTAATCGCCGTCGCAGTCGTCGCTGAAGGCGTAAACGTGGTCTGATTGATCACGTCGGTGTTGGGCATCAGCGTGTCCTCAACCCACTCGTGCACTGTGCTGAATGCCGGCCGCTTGCCGTCGCCCAAGTGCGCCAAGAGCGGCGTCTCGAACGGGCTCACCAGCCCGATGATGTCACTGACATCTTCCGCAATCTCCGGAAGATCCACGCCCGCGCCGTACGTTGCCTTGCCACTAAAACTCATATCAAGCCCCTTTCCTTTCTTTCAACTTGCGTCGAGTCTGCAAACAACTCCGGTCGCTTCATCGCTCGACGCCCGCGTGCTCTTCGCACGACAATCCCGCTGCCTATTCACTCACGACCCGCGCCGCAGCTTCAAGTACCGCAGCAGCGCACGCCGATCTCCCGAATCCCTTGCCTCTTCCGCGGCCTGTGCCGCTGCCTGCACACCCGCTCGCGTGCTTCTCGCCGCGCCCGTTGCCCCACTGGGCGGCGGGCCACCCGCTCGCCCACCCGCGCCAAACAACACCGCCTTGGTCTTCTTGATTTCCGCCACCAAACCCCGCAAATCAACATCCTTGCCCACGCTCTTGGCTTCTCGCACGCGCTCTCGCACCAGCGCGCCCGCCGCATCGGCTTCGGTCGCGCCCGCGCGCCTCAGTTCGGCCTCAATCTGCCGCGTCAATCGCTCGTTCTCCAGCTCGGCCTTGGTCGCCGCCAACTCCTGTTCCAACTCCTGCGCCCGATTCGCGCCAGCATCACCCGCGTCATTCACATTCGATTGCATGTTGCCTCCCTTGCGCCATCATGGCGCGTTCGTCACTTCACCACTCAGTGCCAACTCGATCAAGCAATACCCATGTCGCCGCTGCCGTACCCAAGCTCGCCCAACACGCGCTCACTGGGCACACCCAGCCGCAGCTTCGTTTCCGCCGCGCGGATCATCGCATCCTGGTCTTCCGGTAGCGGATCAGGCCAATGCAGCGCAACGCCGCGTTCGTTCCCTTCTGTCACCAGCACACCCGCGTTACTTAGCGCGGTCAGTGCAAGCTCGCACATCTGCTCCATCGCCCGCCCATACGCCACGCGCTTGCGCTGCGTCTTCGCGAGCAGCCCCATCAACGTAATTCGCAGCGCATTCGCGCTCGTGAGATTCCCGATGCGTCCCTGCACCACGCCACCACTCAAGGGCGGCACACCCGAAATCTTGTCCATCGCCTCACGAATCTCGCGAATGTGCTCATCCTCGCTCGGACTGCTCGCATCGCCGCCAAATGCCTCGACACTTGCGTTCATGTTGTCGGTGTACCACACCTGCCCCGGCCCCACCGCTACTTTCTCAAATCCTTCGACACCCTTCGCGAGATACATCTTGAAACTCTGCATCGTCACGCGATGCGCCCGGTCGCTCAGTCTCGCATTCAGCTCATCTTGCAGCGGAATCAACGGCTCAACTTCACTCACGCCCGTGTACGAAAACGGCTGGCTGATATTCTGCACATGCGCCACCGGCAGCTTGCCATCCGTCAACGCGTGCGTGCTCTGCCACACCAGTTCACCATCGTCATACACGTGCCAAGCATCGCTGGTGATGATCTCCAGCAGCTCGCCGCTTCCCCGCTGCGCATGCACACTTCGCGTTCCCACCACCGCTCGCGCAATATCACCCAACCACCCCGCAAACCCGCTCGCTTTGTCGCCAGGCGAGCGATCCACACTCGCCCGAATCACATACGCCTTCATCGTGCGATAGTCGCGCTCATCCAGCACCGGCGCGCCGCGCGTCGGCTCCACCACCTCAACTCGCATCGCCGCAACCGCCCGCAGAATCGCGTCAACAACTTCGCCGGGCTCGCTGCCCCGCAAGCTCTCGCCCGCCTGCACCAGTTGCTTGTCATCCATGCGAAGCACCAGATCAACGTGCCCATACACGTGCCCCAGCGTCGCAAAATCCTGCAAGAGCGCAATGCCGCCGCTGTTCTCCCACAGCCGATCCAGCACACTCTCAATCACCTTGCGCTTCGCTTGATCCTCCGCCGTACTGCGAATCAGCACCGGCTTACCAAACACAAAATCCACCATCGCCTGCACGCGCCAACCAATGTCGTTCTCAATCACCACTTCGCGCACCGCTCGCGGCTCAAGCAACCCCTCCACCGGACGCGGCCCAAATCGAACAGGCAATCCCGCTTCCTGCGCCTGCCCATACCACCGCCCACTCCCAACCATCTGCCCCGTCCCACCCGCCGCCGACATCACTCGCATCGGCGCCAGCGGATTGCGGTAATACGCCCACAGTCGATCAAACAGCGGCCGCCAGCGATCCGTCATCGCCATCGCCGTCGTGAGCACGCCCTCGTCCACCACACCCTCAAACGCGTCCAGTTGATACGCCACGTTCAGCTCCTTCCTTCACTTCGATCACGCAGTCGGTCGGCCCCGCGCTGATTGCCGCACAGTTGTGTCGGCCCGCGCAACCTCGCCCACCGCTTCGGCGTCCACCATCGCCGACGAGCCGCGCACCCATCCCACAACGCGGCCCACTGCACTTGTTCCTTCGAAGACTCGCAGTCATGCGGTCCCCACACCCAATCCCCCGCTGTACCTGTTGCGCGCGCACACTTTCGCACACGAGGCCAAAAATCCGCGCGCAAGTGCTTGCCCTACAGGCAACTAAAATTCTGCAAAAATCCCCGTTGCTTCGCCTTTCGCGTGCAATTGCGCGCGCACACAACCGCACATGCGCCCCGTGTGCGCGCATACGTTGTCACTCGATCTCACTTTCAACCTCCCACCTGGAGAACCCCCATGCTCGACCAAATGAAAATGCTCGGCGCCCTCGGCAACCTGATGAAGAACAAAGACAAAATCGCCGGCAACATCAAGAACAAAGTGGGCGCCATCGAAGTCACGGGCGAAGCTGGCAACGGTGCTGTCAAAGCCACCGTCAGCGGCGAACTCAAAGTCCTCAGCATCGCCATCAGCCCCGCCGCCAAGGGCCGCGATGACCTGGGCCAACTGATCGCCGACGCCGTCAACCACGGCCTCAACGCCGCCCAGCTGCGCGTGAAGCAAGCGATGGACGATGAATTCAAAGCCGCTGGCCTCCCCAACGGCATCGGCGACATGGGCGGCTTCGGCGGCCTGCTGGGACGGTAAAGACAGTTTCACCGCAAAGACGCAAAGATCGCAAAGCAAGGCAAACAGCAAAAGCGTTGTAAACACGGATAGCACGAATCACGCGCAGAAAAGCCAGAGGGCGAGAGCAACAACCTCCACATCACCTCGCATCGCATCACTCATCTCTCTCTGTGCCCTCCGTGCCCTCTGTGTTAAACCTGTCTTCTTGCCTTCCTCCGCTCCCTTCGCGGTGAACACGCCTTCCCTTGAATCATGTCTTCCTGCCTCTCCATCCCGCAGATGGAAGCCTTCGCGTTCGCGAGCCCCGCTCCCGTGCGCGTGGTTGTCTCTGCACAAGAACCACCCGCCAACTCCGCCGCCATCGACGCAGCGTGGGCCAAGTTGCTCGCAGCCAATCCTCGCTATTTCGACGGCCCCATGCTCAGCGTGCTACACATCGACCGTGAAACCTGCACCATTCACACCCGCCGCGATCGCTTCTCGCGCCTCGCCGTGCAGCCCCCGCTCAACACAGGCGTGCGCATCTGCTCCGTCACCGCCGTCCTCACCGCGCGCGACGGCGCTGGCTCGCTCCACGTGCTCCTCGGCAAACGCAGCCCGCAAACTCGCATCTACGCCGACATGTGGGAACTAGGCCCAAGCGGCGGCCTCTCCGTCCCGCCCCCCGCCCTCAGTGAGCTTGATCAAGCCGCCATCTTCTCACACCTGCAAGACGAAGTCAGCGAAGAAGTAGGCCTGCACATCGCAACCGGCACCGCCTGGGGCATCACACGCGACGACATCGCCAAAAGCGACGACATCGTTTTCATCTGCGAATGCGGCGATTTGATAGCCGCCGCCGCCCACACCAGCGCCGCCAACTGGGAATACACCGCCGTGCAATGGCTCGCGATTCGCGACATCGCTGCGTTCGACGCGCAGCACGCAGCCGCCATCATCGGCCCATCACGCGCGCTCTTCCGCGCACTCGGTTGGATGAGTGATGTTGAATGAGTCAGTAACAAGCCGCGCCGCAAGCACCGCGCGAACCCTCAACCCTTCAGCCGCTCTTCAAGCTCATTCTCCACCCGAATCCGCTCGCGCATAATCAAATCGCGCCACGTCGGGTCCGTCTCAATCATCTGCGCCCGCTTGAGCATGTCCAGCGTGATCGCATCCGTCTTCTTCAGCAGCTTCACTGACGCCGACGCGCCGCGCAAACTGTCAATGTCATTGGGCGCAATCAAAAGCGCATCTTCAAAGTGCTTGAGAGCCTCAGCCTCAAACCCGCGCTGCTGATACAAAATTCCCAGGTTTCGCAGCGGTTTTGGATCAGTCGGCATCAAGCTCGCCGCACGCTGCAGAGCCTGCCCGGCCTTCATGTAATCATCATCCACGCCCCGCTTCATATGCGCCAAGCCCAACTCGTGCCAGCTCGCGCCGAAATCCGGCGCCGCTTGAATGCTCTGCGTGAACAACTCAATCGCCTTGGTGTATTCACCCGCCTTCATCGCCGATTGCCCGCGGTTCGCCAGCGTCACCGCTTCCCCCAGCGAGCGCTGGCGATCTTCCGCCGGATTACTCCGCGGCCTGTTGCTGCAGCCGCTCATCGCACCACCCGCCAGCAGCACAATCACCGCGCCCACACGCGCCATCGCTGCAACTGCGTTCCTGCGTCCGTCACTCATGTGCATCATGCCAAGCTTCATGTCGCCGAACCCTCCGCCTTGCGTTCAAACCGCACGAACGTCACCGTCATTCGCCACTCGCTGGCTTCCGGCACGATCGACACCGCCGAAACTTCAACATCGCTGATGTCTTGCTTCACAATCTCGATCCATCGCAGCAAGGATTCCAGCGATTCCTCTCGCAGCGTGTACGCATATCGCACCTGCATCCACTTTTCATCGCTCGTGCGCGTCGTATTCTGTGATCCCACACCCACGGCCTTCTTCAAACCGGCCCGCGTGCCCGCCGTCTCAATCGTGCTGCGAATATTCGCCGGCGCAACCGCCGCCGCCGTATTCGCGCTCGCGGCTGAAAATGCCTGCAACTTCGCAACCGCTTCCATCGCTTGCCGTGCCTGCCCGCGCGCGGTGTCAGCCTTCTCGTTCGCTTCCGATGCGCCCGACCACTTCACAAACGTCCATACACCAGCCCCTACCAGCACCAGCACCCCCAAAATCACCAAAATCTGCGGCTGATTGCGCCGCTGCGTCCGCGCCGCCGCCAGCGACAATGCCGCCGCCGCGTCATCTGCGCCTTCCGCGCCGCGCATCGCGTTCGAAGATGATGTATCCATCTGGCTCATCTCAGCGCTCCGCCCGTTTGTCATCAGGCCACTTGCTCTCAAACGTCGCGCGACGCTCGCCCGTGCCCGAAACATCCTGCATCGACATCGTCCAGTTCGTCAACACCCCGCCCGACACTCGCCGCAAACCCTCAAGCAACAACTCCGCATCGCGCGTCGTCGGCACCACCACCATCACCCGCGGCACGCTCCCCGAATCCAGAACAATGTTCTCTACCTTCACATTCGGCGCACTCAGCACCAGCGAAATCTTCTCAAGCTCCGCCATCACCGGCTTGATATCACTCGCAATCGTCGGCTTGCTCATCGCATCTTCGCGACGCTTGACCTCATCCGTCAACTTCGCAAGTGGCGACAACCCCTTCTGAAATCCTGCATCAAACGCCTGCGGATAAATGTCCTTCGCCGGCTTCTGCCACGCCGCACGATACCCCATCGCACGCTCCTCCGCATTCGCCGCCTGCCGCTGGAACATCCACCCAAGCGCGCCAACTGCACCTGCAATCGCAAAGAGCGCCGCCGCGCCCCACACATACAGCCGCCGCGTCTGCACATTGGGCCGGTTCGAAAGCGTGAGTAGCGCCTGCCCCGGTTGCAGCGTCGCGCTCGCGGGCGTCGCTTCCAGCACATTCACCATGCGCTTGAGCGTCGCCGCAATCGGGTCATCATGCACCACCGCATCCACGCTCGCCATCGCCCACTTGCTCGCGAATGCCTCGCCAAACTCGCCCGCCCGCATCACCGGCGAATCATCTGGCTGCACATCGCCCATGCTCTCAGGCAAGACGCACACCACGCGCGTCGGCCCGCGCGAAAGCTGCATGCTCCAACCCAGCCACTCGTTTACCAATCGCCCCACGTCTCCCGCGTCGCAAGCAATCACAGCTGCCGCGTCTTCATCCCCGCCGCCAACCGTCACCGCTCGCAACGTGCGCAGCCGCATCGAACCACTCGCAAGCAATTCGCCCTCATGCGCCCAGCACCACAGCAGTTGCCCATCAGGATCAATCAGCACCACGCCCACAATCGCGTCGCCACTGCTTGTCGCCACGCTCTCGCGCGACGACGCACCCTTCACTGGATTGCCCGGAGAATTCGCCGTCGTGCCCCACGCACTCGCCATCGCGTGCCAAATCGTGCACACATGCCCCACCCGCACACCCAGCCGATCAAGCTCATCCACCAACACGCGCCCCGGCACATCACTCGTCGCCAACACCGCCACCCGCTGCGGCACCGGCGCATCCTTCGACTTCCGCGACTTCAAAAACGTGTGCTTGCTCTCGGGCTTTATCTCTACGCCCAGTGGCTGCACCGACGAATCCATGTCGCTGGGTGCAAAAAACTCCACCGGACTTGTCGACGATCCGCCTGACTCATCATCCGCCACGCCCGCGCCGCGCGCCGCCGCTCCAACCGTGCTCAAGTCCGTACTCGTACACGTCAGCCACGAACACGCCGCTCCGTTCGCATCCAGCACCAATGTCTCAAGTGCATCGCGCGACCTTGGCCCTTCCAGCGTCTGCTTGATCCACTTCGCAGCATCCATAAACGCGCTGGCTTCCTGCTCGCTCCCCGCTCGAGGCTGCCACGATGCCTCGCCCGTTGCGCCAACCAGCCGCAACCCGCCAAGCAACCCGCCGCGCCGTACGCGCCGCATGTAAGCAACACGCACACTCACTTGGGCGATCCTCCCTGACGAAGAATCAGATGCTTGCTCTCGAGTTGCTGCTCTTCGGGCGACATCTCCACAGGCAGCCCCTTCGCGGCCCGATCCTGCATCTCCTGCCGATCTTGTTCCATCAGCTTGGTCGCAATCTCATTGGGGTCACCTTGCCCCGCATACTGCGAATCAGCAAGCACCTTCGCCCGGACCTTGCGGAACAGCACAATGTCATCATCGGCGATGTACTCGGGCACATCCTTCGCCACGCGCCCAGGCTGCCCGCTAAACATCGACGGCTTCAAGCCCCGACGCATCATCTCCATCTGCCGCTCTCGCATCTGGTCGCTCGGGTCCATCGCCACCTGCGGCGTCGAACTCACCGTGCCCAGCGTCACACTCCCGCCCGCCCGCGCTGCCAAGTCAATCCGCCGACCAGGTTCCGCTGCCCCCACGCGAATAAACGCCGCGTCAATCTCGATCGCCTTCTCGTCACCCGAGACCACAGCACCAAGACTCACAAACTTCTGCTTCCCGTTCACCCGCACCAGCCCCAGCGGCTTGGCCCCGATGTTCGCCAGCCCGTGATACGTCAGCGACTCTTGCACAACCGGCTGCACCTGCGGCTGCGTCTCAGCCGCCGGCACCACCACCGGCTTGGGACTATTCCCCACGCGCGCAAACCGACTCGCCGTCCCGCCACTATCAACCCTCACCGCTGGCGTCTTGCTGCCCGGACTTGCCCCCTCAGGCATCTTCACTTCCGGCACCACAATCTCACTGGCCGGGTCCGCCGGCGGCTGCACCTTCACGCCCGCAAAGATCACCCCGCCCAGCGCAAGCGCGCCAACACCCAACCCAGTTTGGGCCAAGAGCGTCATCTTGCCAGCACTTGCTCGATCCATAAATAGCTTCCAACCAGAGCCGAAGCGTACACGTCGTATATGTCATCATCCGCCGATGAGCCATCGGCGTTCACCACGCTGTTGCTACAAACCAAAGCCCGAAAAGTACGGGTCTGCGGCTCGCTCTTCACCCCGGCTCACCGCTCATCAGCAGCACGATCCCGCTGCCAATCCATCACCGCCATGGGCCGCGTCACCCCGCCCGACAACCTTGCCCGGTTCGACCCCGATGGAATCAGCACGTTAAACGTGTAGCGAATCACGCCCCCTCCCTGCCGGGGCGCTTCGGCAACGCCGCGGTACAGCGTCGGCTCTGTCACCAGCATCTGCATCAGCTTCACCCGCTCTTCGCCTTCAACCGCCGCCTTCGTAAACGCCTCCGCCATCGTCGCGATCGTGAACTCCGGATCGTTGCGCACGCGCAGCAACTCCGAAACCACCCGCGACACCCGCGAACTATCACAGCACGCCCGCGCAACCGCGCTCAGCACGCGCTCATCCGCCGCTTGCACGCTCACCGCCAAGGGCCCTTCACGCCGAATCAGTTGCCGAGCTTCGTTGCCGCTCGATTTCCGCAACTGATCCAACACTTCCGCCGACGTCGCGAGTTCTTCCGTCGAAAGCCCCGCGAATTCCGCCAACGCCGTCCCCTGACCATCTTGCAGATAAATAGTGATGCGTTGCCCATCAAGTTCCAAGTCAAACGCCTTGCCCGCCTCACCCAGCGACTTCTTCAAGCTCTGCGTCTGCGTGTCAACGCTATTGACCCACGCCTGCATCGCTTCTTGCAATCCGCGCGCGATGTGATGATCGCGATACTGGTCAAGCTGCCGCTGCGCAAACACCTGCTGCCCACCAAATCGGTCCAGCATCGCTGCGAGAATGATCCCCGCAATCACCGTTAGCAACACCACCAAAGGCAACGCAAACCCACGCCGAGCTAGGTCGCCCCTCCGGGGCGGCAGCCGTCCAACATCGCCCAATCGCACACGCCTCAACATCACTTACCGCCCCCCTTCCCACTTGTCTTCCCACTGTTTTTCCCACTCTCGCCTTTCCCGCCCGTCCCAGTCTGCCCGCGCCCCGTCCCAACTTCGCCGCCCTGCCCCTTCCCACCTTGCGCCCCACCCTCCGCGCCGCCTGGCGTCCCACCCTGAGCACCCGCCGCATCCGCCCCAGGAACCGGCCGATTCACCTTGCTCGCATCTCGTTCCGCACTCGTCTCCGGACCAATCGCCCACCCAATCTCAAACAGCCACTGGTGCCGAATCCCCGCCGTCGTCTCGGCTTCAAACTCCGCATACGCCGGCAACTGGTTGTACTGCGTCGCTTCGTACTCCGTGCGCTTCGCCCGATCATCAAACATCCGCCAGCGCGCAAACGTCAGTCCACTCGCCAGCTTCATGGGCTTGCCCAGCCTCGCCGTTTCAACCACGCGCTCCCCGCGCGACATCGCCGTCCATTCACGCGCTGTCTTGGGTGAAGCCACAGGCCGCCACCAAAGCTCATAAATCGGCTTCTGCCGCACACTCTCCCGAAGCTGCTCGCGCTGCGCAACCGTCAACTGCTGAGGCAGCAATTCAAACACCCCGCGAATCGCGCGCACCCCCAAATCACCATCTTCAACCGCGTTTTCTTCTGCCGCCGCTTCGCCAGTTGCTCCCCCAGTCGCCGCCGGTTCATCGGTCGCCGCCGGATCAGTCCCCACCGCTTCATCACCAGCCGCATCCGCCGGTTCACTCACCGATTTCTGCCGCCGTGCTTCGCGCTTTGCAACCCTCGCCAGCACAAACGGATCAACATTGCTCGCGCTCGGCACAGGCGAATCCAGCAGCACAATCTCCAGCCGCTGCGGAGCCTGCGTCACCACGCTGCCATCAGCATCGCGCCGCTCCATCACGCCCGCCGTATTGCCATCAAGTTCCAGCACCACCCGCGGAGCCTGCATGCGCTCCGGCACCGGCGGCGGCGCAGCTTCACCTTCAGCCGTCGCCTGCGCAACCGCCGGCCCACGATTCTGATTCTGCAAAGGCTGCGCCGCAAGTATCGAGTTGAACGCGCGATTCATCACCAGCCGCACCGTCTGCATGTCGGCCGTCTGCTCCGTCCTCGCACTAATCATGCTGTTGCTTCGCTCAATAGATGTCAGCAGCGCAATCGCCAGCACCACCACCATCGAGCCCACGAGCACCGCCAACATCAACTCCAGCAACGTAAATCCGCGCCGCGCCATCACGCGCGTGTCCACGCGAGCACTCGCGCCCGCATGCATCACTCGCCCATGCTCGTATTTCGCCCGCTTCATCCGCCCTTCCGTCCCGGCGCCGTCCCGCTGTCACGCCGCACGCCATCGCCCTTCACCCCTTCACCACCACCCGGACGAATCGGCTTCGCTGGCGAAACTCGGCTTGGCTTCACCGGCTCACTTCGCGTCTTCTCATCGCGCCCGTCTTTGCTGTTTTCCGCTGGCTTCCCACCCGTCGCAGGCCGACCATTGCCGCGCCCGCCATCCCCATCTCGCCGATTGATAAACCCGCCCTGCTCCACGCCGGTAAACATCTCCTGAAACTCGCGCATGCGCTGCGGGTTCTTGATCATGTTGTCCAGACTGTCAGGATTCCGAAACACGTACGTCGGATCAACCACCCGCGTGAGCGCGTAGTTGGGCACGCCCGCCATGCCAAACACCTGCGCGCCGCCCGACTCTTCGCTCAGCCAAACTCGAATCGTCACCGTCCCCAGTCGATCCAAACTCAGCCCGCCCCGCTGATTGTCAACCTTCACCGCAGGCGTCAACCTCGCCGCACTCTTCGCAAGCTGCCAGCGATACTTCGCCCCGTCATACGCAACCGGCAAACCCTCCGCCGGCATGGTCTGCGGATCATCCAAATACTGCAACATCAACCGATTCGCAATCTCACCCGCCCCCAGCCGCTGCAACTGCCGCGACTGCGCCCTGATCATGCCCGACAGCGACGACAAAACCGTGGCGGCCAAAATCGAAAGCAACGTAATCGCCGCCACCGCCTCAATAAGCGTCAATCCATCGCGATTGGACCGCCTCCGCCGCATGCCAGCCTTTCGTTGACGCCTTTCGTTCGCGCCTTTCATTTGCGCTTTATCGCTTTTCGCTCTATCGCTTTACTTAATGTCCCACACGCTCATGTCATCTTCATCACCCAAAACCTTGTTGGGCCCACTCGAAGACAAAATAAACGGCTGATCGGCGTTGCGACCGCGCGGGTCGTAATTCAGTTCCGTCTCCCAACCGTCCTTGGTCTTGTTCGCTTCGATCAACTTTTCCGCGACCAAGCCCGAAAGCTCGGGCGGATACACGTTCTTCTCCAGCTTGTACTGCTCCAGATATCGCTTGATGTCCTGCAACTTGATCTTCGTCGCGTTTCGCTTCGCCTTGTCACCCTGCCCCGACACATTCACCGCCACCACCGCCACCAAAATCCCCATGATGACCACCACCAGCGAAAGCTCCAGCAAGCTGAAGCCTCCACGCCGACGAGCCATCGCCTCACGCTGCTTGATCAAACCAGACTGCACCTGACCCATGACCACCGTGTTGTTCTGCCGCATCTGCATGACTCATACTCCACAAAGCCCACAAACGGGCCGAAACACCACGCGAACACCCCATTCTTCCCCGCCCACCGTTCTGCGTTCTCTGTTCTCTGTTCTCTGTTCTCTGTTCTCTGTTCTCTGTTCTCTGTTCTCTGTTCTCTGTTCTCTGTTCTCTGTTCTCTGTTCTCTGTTCTCTGCCTTCCCCAATGCCCAGTCCCCAATCCCCAATGCCTTCCGCTCACCCCCCAATCTGCCCCGTAATCGTCAACATCGGAATCATGATCGACAAAATCAATCCGCCGATCAGTACCGCCATCACCACAATCAGCCCAGGCTCCAAAATCGCCAAGAGCCGCGACGTCCGCCGATCAAGCTCGTCTTCCATGTCCTTGCCGAGCGTCTCAAACGCCTGCTGCAAATCGCCCGATCGTTCCGCCGCGATCATCAACCGCCGCGTCCCAACCGGCAGCGCCGACACCTTATCAATCAACTGCCGCAGCACGCCCCCTTCAATCAGCCGCGTCCGCAAATGCATCAACTGCTGCCGCAACTGCGTGTGCTGCACACTCGGAATCGCCACCCCCAGCGAATCCGCCAGCGGAATCCCCGTTCGGCTCATCGCGCTCATCACCGTAAAGAACCGCGCCGACTCCTGCGCCAGCACCACATCCTTCATCACCGGCAATCGCCGCAAACCAGCCTGCGCCAGCAGCAACAACTTCGCGCGAAACGCAATCGCTGCGACAATCGCCACCACCGTCGCCAGCAAAACCCACATCCAGTTATCGCGAATGAAAATCCCCACCGCCATCAGCACGCGCGTATACAGCGGCAATTGCCCGCCCTGACTGGCAAGCTGCTCCTGCAGCGTCAAACCAACCTTGGGCACCACATACGTCAGCAGCACCAAGCTCGAAGCAATACTGATCATCAGCACCATCGCCGGATACGCCAAAAGCGTCCCAACTTTGCCGCGAATCGCCAGTTGCCGCCGCACGCTCTGATTCAATTGACCCGCCGCGCCGCCCAAGTCGCCCGTCTTCTCCGCCGCGCTGTACACCGCAACCGTCACATCATCAAACAGTTTGGTCTGAAAACAGGCGTTGGAAAACGCCGACCCCGCCGACACCATCTCGCGCACCTTCGTCACCTTGGGCTGCGCCGTCGCCGACACCGACTGCTCCACGACCTCAAGCGCCTCCACCAAAGGCACGCCACGCGTGAGCAACTGCGCCAACTGCTGGTGAATCTCCCCCTGATCCTTCAGCGCAACCTTCCCCGTCCCCGCCGCCCACTTGGGAATCTCCACCGTCCGAACCGGCACCAACCGCTGCTTGCGCAACTGCGCCACCGCATGCCGCTCATCCTTGCCTTGCACCGTCCCCATGCGATACCCGCCCTCAGGCCGGGTCGCAAGATACAAAAAGCTGGAAGCCGCCGTTGCCATGTATTACCCAAGTATTACCCAAGTATTACCCAAAAAACCGACGCCGGACCTGAGGCTCTGCGAAGGTCGGGATCTGCGAATGTCCGGATCAACCGCCCATTGCACCCAAAGCCCGAACATCCAACCGTATTCCGCCGCTCGCCATGCCGCGCTCCCAGTCTCGGCACCGAATACCTCCCTCCTCAAGAACACGATCCTGCCTCAATTTTTCGCCCCTCGCGTGTCCGCGAAACACGTCTACGCTTTTGCGTTCTTCGGCCCCACTCCAGCACCACCATGACAACCCTCGCCGCTCGCCCCATCGAAGTTTCGGCCCCTCACCGCCCCACCACCATGCGCGCCCTCATCAAGCACCACGCCGGCACCGAACTCCAATTCGTCTCCAACCGTCCCGTCCCCACGCCCGGCCCGCGCGACGTCCTCATCCGCGTCAAAAAGGTCGGCATCTGCGGCACCGATCGCCACATCTGGGAATGGGACGCGTGGGCTGCCGGCCGCATCCCCGTCGGCATCGTCACAGGCCACGAGTTCGTCGGCATCATCGAACAAGTCGGCAGCGCAGTGACCAACTACAAGCCCGGCCAACGCGTCAGTGCCGAAGGCCACATCACCGCGTGGAAAGACTACAACAGCCGCACCGGCAACGCCCACATCGCCAGCGACACCAAAATCATCGGCATCGACCGCGATGGCTGCTTCGCTGAATACGTCTGCGTCCCCGAAGAAAACGTCTGGCCCGTTCACGCCAGTATCCCCGACAAAATCGCCGCCGTGCTCGACCCCCTCGGCAACGCCGTGCACACCGTCATGGCCGCCAACGTCAGCGCAAAGAGCGTGCTCGTCACAGGCACAGGCATCATCGGCCTCATGAGCATCACCGTCGCCAAAGCCGCCGGCGCCAGCCGCATCTTCGCGACCGACCTTGACCCCAAACGCCGCGCCCTCGCCAAGAAACTGGGCGCGACTGAAGCCTTCGACCCGCGCGACGATCAATGGATCGCCGACATCCGCAAACACTGCCGAGGCGAAGGCGTTGACGTCCTCCTCGAAATGTCCGGCGCAAGCACCGCCCTCACCCAAGGCTTCGAAGCCCTCCGCAACGGCGGCACCGCCGCCCTGCTGGGCCTCTTCGGCAAGCCCGTCACCTTCGACATCAACAAACTCGTCATCTTCAAAGGCTGCACAGTCCTGGGCATCAACGGCCGCAAAATGTTCGAAACCTGGTACCAGATGGAAGAACTGCTCCTCTCAGGCCGCCTCGAACTCGAAGACATCGTGACACATGAGTTCCCGCTGGAACAGTTCAAAAAGGCCCACGAAACCATGATCTCAGGCGAAGGCATCAAGGTCGTGATGGCGGTGAACTGACCAAATTGATTCGGAATTGTAAATTTTAGGAATTGACAATTCACTTACAGTCGATCATACTGTCGCCGTGAACAGAGATCGACCGCCAGCAATCTCGCCCGCTTTGACGCCCATCGCACCAGACGCCCTCAAACGTCTCGTCGACGATTACCGTCCTTGGCGAAAGTTCCGCTATCTTGCGAATGAACTCAAAGTCGACCCGGAATTGGCATGGAGTGCGGTTAAGCAGCAGCGCGGCTTGCTCTGGCAAGCGATACCTGTTAGGCAGGTTGATGGGACACCCTTCGGCTTTACGCAATCGCCGCAATTGGGCCGTGTGCTTTACTTGATCGACCGGTCAAGTGGCGACGAGCTCCTTCGCACTGTTGGTGCCGGCCAAGCCACTCTTCCACTCCGCAAACGCCTGCACGCGTTGTTTAGCAAAGGTGAGTACGTTCCTTCACGCCTGATGGCTCGAACGATCATGGGTGAGGCTGCGGAATCATCCATCATGGAAGGAGCTAATACAACGCGTGCGCACGCGATCGAGATGCTGCGAGAGGGTAGAGCGCCGCGTTCGCCCGGCGAGCGCATGATCGTGAACAACTATCAAGCGATGCAGTTCATCAAGCAGAACCTCACCCGTCCGCTCACGCTTTCCACGTTGCTCGAACTCCACACGATACTGACCGAAGGCACCCTCGACTCTGCACGCGACAGCGGACGTCTCCGCGATGAAACCGACAACATTCGAATCACAGATAGCCGCGACGATACCGTGATCTTCGTCCCACCACCCGCATCCACCGTGCGAGAGCGGCTCGACGAAGTGCTCGCATTCGCTAACTCAGACCTGCTCAATCCGTTCATGCATCCCGTACTTGCGGCCTCGGCACTGCACTTTTTTCTGGGATACGTCCACCCTTTTGTTGATGGAAATGGTCGAACAGCACGCATGCTGTTCTACTGGCAGACGTTGCGTCACGGTTACGGAATATTCGAGTATCTCTCCATTTCAGAGCACATCCGTAAAGGCTTCGCTCGCTACCCGCAGGCGTACGTAGACACGGAGTTGGATGGCGGCGATCTGACATACTTCCTTTTGTACAAACTCGACATCATCGAGCAATGTCTCGCGAGTCTGTCGACCCATCTCAAGCAGGAAGAAGAGCAGGCAAAAACCGTGCAAAGCCTGGGCTCGCTGACACGTGATCTGCATGATCGACAGTCCTCGCTCTTGGTGCTCTGTGCGAACAAGCCCGACGTTCGAATCACCGTCAAGTCACACGCGAACTCCAACGGCGTGTCGTTGCCAACCGCCCGTGCCGACCTCGAAGATTTGGTTAGCCGAAAGCACTTTGCGAAATTGGCGAGAGGGAAGGAAGTGATCTATCAGCCGACTCCTTCGCTACTCCGAAAACTCGCACGCGCTCAACGCGACAAACCCTGACCCTCACCCCACAAACCTCGGCACCCCCGTCGACCGCTCATACCGCCCCACGCTCTTGTCCACTTGCAGCGACCACAAGTCAATCCCGCCCGCCACGCTCATCACTTTGCCGTGGCCCAGCGCACGCAGCGCGTGCGCTGCTTTCAGTGATCGCACGCCGTGGTGGCACATGACCGCAACCGTTTGCCCCGCCGCGGGCTCAACTTCATCATGCCGCGACTCAACCTGATCAAGCGGCAGGAGCTGTGCCCCCGCCACATGCACCAACTCAAACTCCGCCGGTGTGCGGCAGTCAATCAGCAGCAGCTTTCCCTCGCTCATCAACTGCTTCGCCTGCTGCGGCGTAAGTTCCATCTCCGGATTGATCGGCTGCGACACGCTTGACTCCTTGCTTTCAACCTACTCACTGTCCCGCTGGCTCAGCCGCATCCGTCTTGGGCTCGGCAAATCGCGCCACATCTTCGCTCGTAATCCGCTGCGTCATCGCCGGGGCCATCCAATATCGCTGGGCCTCGTGCCGGGTCTGTTCCCAGGGCTGCACAAAGAAAAATCGCGGCACCACCAGCAACGCCTGCGCGAACGAATCAAGCGGCGCGAACAGCACTTCATCACGCCGAGCTTCCAGCGAATCGCCACCAAGTTCAAGTGCGTTCGCAGGCGTTGGAAAATCACCACGTTGGCGAGCCGTTGCATCCGCAAACTGCCGCTGCCGGCTGTACGTCGGCAGGCCATCCACGCCATCAACCGGCACCACGAAGGCCGTGGGCGCCCAGTTCGCACGGCTCAATCGCGAGTTTGGACCCGTCAAACTCGCCGTGTCGCCGCGCGGCCCTGTGTCAGGCCGCGAGTTGTTATCCGCAAGCCCCGGCAGTTGCACTGCATCGAGCGAAGGCGACAAGTCTTGCTTGCGACCCAGCGTGTTGCTGTCATTGCCCGGCGCAACGCAACCACTCAGCAGTGCACAGCACGCCACCATCGTCACGCCGCAGATTGCATTACGCATTTTCACTCCGTGCCTTCGCTGTCTTGCATTGCGCACTCTATCCATCGCGGCGAGTTCATCCCCGCGCGGGCGTCAGCAACGAGTCTGGATCCTGCAACAACTTGATCACTTCCGCCAGCGCCAGTGCCGCCGTCGCGCCGTCAACAACGCGGTGGTCACACGCCAAGCTCAGCGGCAGCAGCAGCCCCACGCGGAAGCTGCCCTTGTTCACAACCATCCCTTCGCGACCGCGGCCAACCGCCAGAATCGCGACTTCAGGATAGTTGATGATGGGCGTCGCGAATCGGCCCGCGTGGCTGCCCACGTTGCTGATCGTAAACGTGCTGCCCATGAGCTGCTCGCGCGTCGCCGTGCGATTGCGTGCCGCATCCGCCACGTTGCCAATCGCTCGGCTGAGTTCCAGCACGCCCAGTCGATCCGCATCGCGAATCACCGGGACCATCAAACCGTTTTCCGTATCCGCCGCGATGCCCAGGTGCACGCTGCGATGTTGATTAATGCTCGCTTCGTAGTTTGCATCGCCAGGCTTTTCGTCCACCGTCGCGTTGAGCGCGCGGAACTGGCTCTGCCCCAGCACGCGTGCCATCGCACTGGCGACAAACGGCAGGAAGCTCACCTTTTCGCCGCTTGCGGCCGCAAGTTTGCGACGCATGCTGTCGAGGGCTGTCACGTCAGCTTCATCCATCACCGTGAAGTGCACGGCTTGGTTCACGCTCTCGCGCAGGCGATTGGCGATCGTGCGGCGCACACCACGGAAGGGCACGCGCGTGACTTCATCGGTAGGCCGCCCCTCTGGGGCGGCAGCGCGACTTGGTGCTGCGGGTGCTGCCGGCTTCGCAACGGGCGCACTGCGAGCGGGCTCAACGAAGGCCGCGGGTTTGGTAACTGCGGGTTGTTGCTTGGCTGCTGGCGTGCTGCCGCCCCGGAGGGACGGCCCACCGGCAGCTCGCACATCTTTCTCGAGCACGCGGCCACCGATGCCGCTGCCAGCGATCGCGTCGATATCAACGCCAAGGTCCTTGGCGAGTCGGCGAACGGCGGGTGTTGCGAGGGCCTTGCCGGGAGCAGCGTTGAGTCCAGGCGTGTCGGCACTCATCTGGCCGACGACGGTGCCAGCGTCTTCGGTGCGCTCTTCAGGCTCGGGCACGTGTTCCATCACGTTGCGCGGGGGCTGAGGCGAGGACTTGGTTTCGCTCTTGTCGTGCTTGCCGTTGGTGGTGGGCTTGCTCGCCGCTCCGCCGACGTAGGTCACGAGGGCATTGCCGACGTGCAGAATTTCGCCTTCGCTGCCGTGCAACTGGGCAATCGTGCCATCGCGCGGGCTGGGCACTTCCACCACGGCCTTGTCGGTTTCCATGTCGGCCAGGACATCATGCTCCTTGACGGCATCGCCCACCTTGACGCGCCACTTGATCAATTCAGCTTCGTGCACGCCTTCGCCCAGATCGGGAAGGATGAAGACGTTGGGATCAGTGGACTTGCCGGGATGGGCCATGGTGAACCTCGGGGAAGAGTCAATTGAACCGGAGAACATCGATTGCTGCCGACGCAAGGCGCGGCACAAACGGGAGAGGGATTGTTGGCAGGGTTGGCCGACTTGCCCACGCGTGAGGGGCGTGATTGGTAGATTGGTGAATGTGTGGCTTGCGGGTGCAGGACCACTTGACACGCGTGCGGGCGCGGGTGGGGTGAGGGTGAGACAGGCAGCGGCGATGAGGGAGGTGAGGAGGGGGTTTCGGGGTTGTGATGAGGGCGCGGGTGTAGTCGCGCGGTTCGTGGTCGCGGATGGTGGAGTTGGTTGCTCAATTGCAGCCGCCCCGGAGGGGCGGCCTGCCAGATAACAGTCTTGGTGTATTTTGTTGTGGATGAGGCAGACGGCAATGTGGGGCTGAGCGGCCCACATTTGCAGTTCGGCGAGGGTTGAGCCGGAGACGCGCGGGGCGAGATCGAAGAGATTCTTGTTGAGTTCGTAGAGCCAGAAGATGCGGCGGAGGTCGAGCGGCGTGAGGTTGACGAGGTAGGCGGGGGTGAGGCAGTCGTGGATGTGCGTGTAGTCTTTCGCCGCGCACTTTGTGAGCAAATGTTCTTGGGTTGTTGGAACGAATTCGAGGTGAGGATCGATGAACGGCTGTTTGCGGCTGCGTTCTTCGGTGAAGTAGGGCTGGTCCGGATGCGCGTGAACGGGCGCGATGGTGTGGGCGAGAGGATGATCGAAAGAGATGATGGCCATTGGAAACCCCTTTGCGCGTTGATGCGCGGATGACTGGCGGCAGTTCGTGCTGACATGCGGACGACAAGTCGTGAAACACGCGTTCACGAATGGGTGTCGCTGGTTGCTCGCACCGACCATCGCAGAGCCGATGGTCGGTGGCACGTGCCCTCCGTATACACGGGCCGTGGACGTGTTGCGCGCGCACAGATTTGAAGGGGTGGTGAGATTTTGCGTTGTAAGTGATTGTGGCCAATGGAGAAGAAATTCTGCGAAAATCCCCGAGGATCACGCGTTTGCGTGTCAAAGCGCGCGCACGAAGGGGCATGTGTGGGTTTTGTGCGCGCGCGGGGGGTTGGTGTTGGGGGCGGGGGTGCGTTGTGATGTGGGGTTGCCGAGCTCGGGTGTTGGGTAAGCGGCGTGGACCATCACTGGTTGGTCGGGCATCAGGCTGCAGAGCTTGCCTGCGAAGAAAAAGGGCGAGTCCAATTCCTTCGGTGGCGTACAGGTTCGCATTGGCAATGGGCCTGGTGATGATGAGGAATGGTGGCGGCAGTCACCACAAGCGTTGGGCTCGGCCTTCTACGCTTGCGGCATGGCTAAACCATTTCCTCTGCATCGCGAGCGCTCGGGCACTTTTGCAAACATCGCCACGATTTTTCTGGAGCAGTCGCCCAAGCCCGTGGTCGTGCTCGATCATGACTTGATTCGTCGGCTGGATGCAACGCTGACTGCGCTGCCGGGTGATTTGCGAGGATTGGTTTTGGCGAGCAGCGCGCCGCGAGCATTTGTGGCGGGAGCGGATCTCAAGAGCATTCAGGAGATGGATGACGATCATCTGCATCGCTACTTGGCGTATGCGAGCAGTGTGTACATCAAGCTGAGCCGCGTGCCTTACCCCACGGTTGCGGCCATCAACGGTGCAGCACTGGGCGGCGGGCTTGAACTCGCGATGCATTGCGATGGGCTTGTCGCGGCGCCGGCGCCGAAGGTTGATGGCGTGAGTAAGCCTTATTTCGTTGGGCTGCCTGAAGCGGGGCTGGCGATTTGTCCGGGTTGGGGCGGCACCACGCTGCTGGCGGCGAGGATTGATCCGGCGACGGCGATTCGTGCGACGGCGGCGGGCAAGCCCATGATGCTGGATGATGCGGTGAAGGCGGGGCTGTTTGATATTGTCGCGGCGGATGCCGAAGGGTTGCTGCCTGCGGCGAAAAAGTGGCTTATTGAGCAGGCGCTGAGAGGCCGGGCGGGCAACCGAACGGTGCGTGATGGTGCGCCGCTCAAGCACAGTGGGCGCAGTGCGATTGCGCAGCGCGTGATTCCGGCGATTGATGCGGCGCGTGACGAAGTGGGCAAGACTGACGCGGGTAAGGCGGTGCTGATGGCGCTTGATGCGGGCGTGACCAAGGGCTTTGCCGCGTGCTTGCGCGTGGAGCAGGAGCAGCTTGTGCGGCTGCGGAACTTGCCGGCGGCGAAGGAAGCGATTGCGAATTTCTTCGCGAAGAAGAAGTAGTCGCTGCCGTTGGTGGCACGGGCTTTCAGCCCGTGCGAACCACAAACTCAGAACGGCACTGCCGACTGCATCGCCATTTGCTCGCCCGTCACAGGATGTGTGAAAGTAAGTTCAGCCGCATGCAGCAGCATGCGCAGCGCAAGTTCTCGCTGGCCATACAGCGGATCGCCGATGATTGCGAGGCCGAGGCCGGACGCGCAGTGGACGCGGAGTTGGTGCGTTCGCCCCGTAATCGGCACGAGTCGCAATCGCGTGCGACCAGTCTCGCGCGAGATGACTGTGTAATACGTGGTTGACGGTTTACCGTGCACATAGTCGACAATTTGATGCGGGCGGTTATCAACGTCGGTGCGAATGGGAATTGAAATCTCGCCTTCGTTTTGTTCGACACGCCCGACGACGAGCGCGACGTAAGCCTTTTGCGTGAGGCGTTGTTCGAATTGTCGGGAGAGCTCGCGTTGTGCGTGCTGCGTCAGCCCCACGACCATGAGGCCGCTTGTGTCCATGTCGAGGCGGTGCACAATCAGCGGCCCGGTTGCGGCCGGATACATCGCGCGAACGCGTGAGGCGACGCAGTCTTGGTTCGCCTCGCCCTTTCCTGGCACGCTGAGCAGGCCCGCGGGCTTGTTGACGACGACAAGATGTTCGTCGGCGAAGACGATCTCGAGCGTGGAGGAAGGTTGTGGGTGTGGGCAGCTCATGCGATGATGGAACTGGTTTCTCTTCGCTCACGCGCTTGCTACCAATCCCGCGAGCCATCTACTGACGAGCGTACGAGCGGCGGTTGAAGCAAAATTTGCGTGTTCGGAAGGAGTTTCTGCGCACTTTGCTTGCAAACTCGCGTTTTCGTGGCATCTTTCCACCATCGTGCGTCGGCGCGAGGTTGCCAGCTTCACTTGTGGGAAAGGTCCGATCATGCGTGGTTTCTCCATCAGCGTTGCGACGTTTGTCGCTCTGGCCGCCAGCACCCCCGCCGCTTTCGCGGATGTTTCGGGTGCGTTTCTGTTCAACTATGTTCCTGCCCAAAGCGGTTTGACGGCGACCGCGAACAACTCAATCGGCGCATCGGGCACGCTGATTGGCAACTACGACGCCACGACCAACCCCACGGGCACTCGTACCAAACCGGGCTTTTTCGGTCCGTTCGGCGCGACGGAGAACTTGCCGGTCAACGTCAACAATTTTGGTGTCGGCCTCTCGGGCAACATCAACACCGATACGTCGGGCAGCTTCCAACTCGCGATTGATACCAACGCGGGCACGATTTCGATGTCGGGGTATCAGGCCAACTTCGTGAGCAATGGGCCGGCGAGTTTGCCGCTGAGCATCAATCTGAGCACCGAGACATTCCGCACGCGTAGCCCGTCTTTCCTCTATCCGGGCTTGCCGATTAGTCTGCCCATCGGAGCCGCGACGATCTCGACGTTTTCCATCACGCAAACCGGCGGCGGCATCGGCACGCTGACGCAGACTGGTCCCAATACGTACGACTTCGTTGTCGCGCCGCTGGTGAATCTCGAAGTCGGTCTGAGCGTACTAGGCAATGAATTTTCGCTGCCCGGCCAGGCTCCGCTGCCGTTCGCGCTGCAAGGGTCGCTTGTCATCAATGGCAACAATGCCACCATCACCGGTGTGAATCCCATCAGCTTCACGCAGGCAACGCAGCCGAACCAGGCACTTCCGGAGATTCCCCTTGCGTTGCCGACCGGTGGCGACCCGGCGAACGTGTTGCTCAACCTCACGTTGTCTGACTTGAACGTGGGTTTCACGGGCACGGCCAATACCTTTGCGACAGGCACGCTTATCCCAGCACCGGGATCTTTGCTAGCTGTTGCTGGAGCGGGGTTGCTGGCTGTTCGTCGCCGCCGCTAAGCGCAACACCAGGCGGTATTGCTGATGGTCTGTGTATCACATAAACGCTGATTGTGTGTGTTTCATGTGGATAACGGGCAGAATTATCGGCTGCTCGCTTGCGTCGAGCGCCCACGTTCGTTTATGTTGGTGTGCATCTCTCACTTTATGGAGGTGTACACATGACTCGTTTTCTCGTGGCGAAGCGGCTTGTGTGGCGGGCGTGATAGCGTGTGCAACTGGTTGATTGATTCGGACCTTCGCGGAGCCTCGGGTCCGGCGTCGGGAATCGCTTAGCGAGGTTTGATGGTCACGATCATTTTTGTGCCGATTTTTGGCAGTTTCTTGCCGTCGGCGATCCAGTCGGGCGACATGCGATCGGTGTCGGGGTGGTACATCGCGCTCCATGCGATCGTCTCGCTGCCGAATGCGGTCAGGCCGATGATCGTGCCGTCCATGTCGGCGGCGTAGCCATTTTCGACGAGGCGCGAGCCGGCGAAGACGAACTTGTCGGGCCGCTGCGTGTCTTTTCGCACGTAGGTCGCGAGCGTGCGGTCACTCGTGACGCTGCTGACAAAATCGGCAATCGGCAGATTCGCACTCGCGGGCTGTGATGCTTCACGCAGAAAGACATCGAGGACTGGGCCGGTTGGTGCAACTGGCTTGAGGTTGGTGCCGTCAAAGTCCCAGCGCGGCGGCGTGCCGGGCTGGGCACCGATGAGCAGGAGCATCGCGTGAACCTGCGAAGGCTTGACGTTGGTGACGACCAACGTTTCATGTTCGCGCGAGTTGGGTGTGCATACGAGCACTTCGAGATAGACTCGCTCGGCTTGAGCATTGATGGGGACCTCTGCATCAAGCTCGATGATTTTGTTTGCAACATCGACGTGCAACCCGGGGAAAGTTTCGCGAAAACCAGGTTCATTGTTGATCGGCTTTGGCTCGCTGGCAGTTGAATACCCAGGTGATTCGCTGGTCGCATCGTGACTCGTTGTGCGTGTTGGTGGTTCTTCGACGGATGCAGACGATGTTTGTGGGTTGACGGTCGAGGGTTGCGTTGTCGCCTCAATTTGTGAAGTTTGCGGCGTATCAGTGGCGCCGCGTACTGGCCGCGTCGCACACGCACTCGCTTGCGCCAGCAATGCCGCTGCACAAGTAACTGCGAGCAATCGCCGACCCGACTTCGGAGTGATGAGCTTAGTCTCTCGCGTGTTCATACGCCTTCCACCAACTGTTTGAACAACTCGCCGCGTTGCTCGAAGTTTTCAAACTGGCCCCAACTTGCACAGCCGGGGCTGAGCAGTACGACATCACCGGGCTTGACGCGCTGTTTGATTTCCACGAACGCGTTTGGCAACGTGCCGCAGTCTTTGGCGATGCCTCCACTGTCGCTTACGATTGCTTGCGCGGTTTGCCCCACGGCGTAGACGCCAGCGAGTTTGGTTGACAACTCGGCGATGTCACGCAGACTGATTTTCTTGTCGTATCCGCCAGCGATGAGGTGCACACGCTGCATAGGCACGCTGGGCGCGAGCGCTGCGAGTGCGGTAAGAGTCGCGCCGGGCGTGGTGCTTTTGCTGTCGTTGTAGAACTTGACGCCGTTGACTTCGCGCACGAATTCGAGGCGATGGGCGAGACCGCGATAGCCGCTCAGTGCGCTAACGACTTGATCCTTGTTGAGCGTCGGGATTGCCGCCATACATGCTGCGAGTGCGGCTGCTGCATTCGCGCGGTTGTGCTCGCCCGGCAGCAACATTTCAGTCTGAACATCCTGCGTATTCGGCCGTATGACGTGGACGCCGGGTTGCACGCTTGCAAGCCAGTCGTCGAGCTCTTTTGCAATCACGGCGGTGTCGCCGCGTCGTTGGTGTCGCAAAATGTGACGCTTGCTTTCGCGATAGTGCGTGACGTCGCCATGCCAATCGAGGTGGTTCTCGGCGAAGGCAGTAACGACAGCAATGTGCGGCGAGAAGGGCGTGATGGTTTCAATCCAGTGCAACTGTGCACTTGACAACTCAAGCACCGCCCAAGTTGCCGGTGTAATGGTTGACAATTCGCCAAGCAGTGATCCGCCGAGGTTGCCGCCGCATTTCACATCGACGCCGCATGTGCTGAGCGCGTGTGCGATCATCGCGGTTGTTGTGCTTTTGCCCACGCTGCCGGTTATGGCGATGGTGCGCTGCTCGCGCGTGTGCTTTGGCAACTGCTCCATCAACAGCGATATCTCGGTGGTCACTTCAATGCTCGCCGCCTGCGCTGCTCGCAAGAAGCGGTTGTTCCATGGTGTGGGCACAGCCGCGTTGGCCACGACTAAATCACACGTGGTGAAGTCGCTGACGATGTGCTCGCCTAATCGCAGCGTGACTTGGCCGCTGCGCGTCAGCGGCTCAAGAGCCGCGAGCGAAGCGCCGAGCTTTTCGGCTGGCTCCATGTCGGTCACGAGCACTTGTGCGCCGCGCGAGGCCAGCCATTGCGTGACGCCCAATCCGCCACCGAATCGGCCCAGACCCATGACCGTGACCCGCATGTTCTCCAGCGTTCGCATGCAGGAATGTAGCGGTGGGCAAGCGTTCACATTTCGCTCGCACGCCGTGCTTGATAACTGGATTCTGCACAATCGCAACTTCGCTTGAAACCAGAAAAGACCGCCCTGCATTTCACCTCTAGACACGATTCAACCAGTTTCTCGATCACGAAAGAATCTGCATCATGGCACTTTTCAGCGGTATAACTGCGCTTATTACTAGCGGCACCAGCGGCATTGGTCGCGTCACGGCTGTTACCTTCGCTCGCGAGGGCGGCAATGTCGTCATCAGCGGCCGTCGGCAGGCTGAGGGCGAGAAGGTCGTCGCTGAAATTCTGGCCGCGGGCCGTGAGCATGGCATCAAGGCTCGGTTTGTGCAAGGCGACATCACCAATGAAGCCAGCGTGCAGGCCGCTGTTCAGGCTGCGGTCAATATCTCGGGAACTCTCGACTTTGCATTCAACAATGCAGGCATCGAACTTGCGGGTGTGTCGCTTGCTGAATAAACGGCGGAGCAGTACAAGCAAGTTTTCAACATCAATGTGCTGGGCGTCATGCTGAGCTTCAAGCACGAGATTCGTGCGATGTCGGCGAAGGGTAAAAGCTCCATCGTGAACAACGCAAGCATCGCCGGCAGCATCGGCATGGCGAACACCGGCACGTACATCGCCAGCAAGCACGCGGTGCTCGGGTACACCAAGTCGGCGGCACTTGAAGTTGCGAAGGCGGGCATTCGCGTGAACGCTGTGAGCCGGGGCGGCATCGATACTGACATGCTCGATCGCTTTATGGGCGGTCGCAACCCTGACGCGCTTGCTTGGATGAACAGCATGCACCCGGTTGGGCGTGTGGGCAAGCCCGAAGAAATCGCGAAGGCGGTGCTCTTCCTGTTTAGCGACGACGCCAGCTTTGTGACCGGTCATGACCTGAAGGTTGACGGCGGCTTCACGGTGCAGTAAGCGAATCCGACTCTGAACTCTCTAACCCCCCTCCCCGGCCCGTGTTGTGGCGACGGACAATGTCACGCAACAGAGGCTATTTTGTCGATACTCCTCACTCGGCGATGCTTGGGCAATGGGCTATGCCCTGCGCAACGCGTGCTGAGTGAGGTGTGTGCTCTATGGGTCGCAAGGAATCCGGCGCAGAGCCGTTCAAATGGTCTTCGTTCTTCACCGCTCTTACCAGCTTTGGGTTGGTGGTGCTGGTGCTGGGTGCGGGCGCTGGCATTGTGCTGGGCATGCGGCCGCTGGAGAAGCGGGCGAGCCAGTTGCCGGGTACACGCGCGACGGTGGTTGATATTCGTTGGCCCACGGTGCAAACCACCAGCGGCGAACGCGTGACGTGGGTGCCCAAGGCCGAGCGCGAAGCGCTGACCGAAGTCGCGACGGCGGCGCTTGCGGGCGACAACGAACGCTTTACGGGCGAGAGCCTGCAGCGCGTGGGCAAGGCCATGACCAGCAGCGGCTGGTTTACGAACACGCCCAAGATTCAGCGCGTGGTTGGCGGCAAGATTCAGATCGACGGCGCATGGCGAGCTCCGGCGGCAGTTGTGCGGCGCGATGGCGTGGACCAACTCATCAGTTGGGATGGCTTTCCGATGCCCGTGACCGCCATCGTCGGTACGACACAGTTTCCGGTGATTGACTCGCCCGCGCTGCCGGCGCCCAAACTTGCGGGCGGCGCGACGGTTGACTTCAACACGGCATGGCAAGGCGAAGACATCGCGGCGAGCCTTGAATTGCTCGCGGTTTTGCTGCGCCAGCCTTGGGGCAGCCAAATTGGCGGCATTGATGCGCGAGATTTTTCCAGCACGCGCGCCATGATCGTGAGCACCACGTTTGGCACGCGCATTTACTGGGGCGGCCGGTACAACAAACCGGCCCTGGGTGAGGTGAACAGTGAGCAGAAGATCGGGCATCTGACCGAGTTGTACAACAAGCACAACCGCATCGATGCGGGGTATCCGATGATCTACGTCAACAACACCAAGTTGCAGTTCAACATCAGTGCGACGGCGGAGGCGCTGGCGCTTCGGATTGAGGCGATGCGGGAGGAGCCGGTGAAGGGTGAGTGAGTGGGTCGCGGGTGGGTTGTGCGTTTGGGGTCACGCAGGATGGCACATCCGGGCCTTCGCGGAGCCTCAGGCCCGGCGTCGGGGTGAGTAACTAGAAGAATGAAAAAACCGCCAGATGTCTGGCGGTTTTTTTGCTTACTCAGGCGAGTTCTTGATTACTCGTGCATCACTCGTCGTCGCCCTTGTTCTTGCGAGCCACGGTGGGCATGCGGTCAAGCACGCTGTCGATGAGGCCGTACTCGAGCATTTCTTTTTCGTCGAGCCACTTGTTGCGGTCGCAGTCTTTGGCGATGCGGTCAACGCTCTGGCCGGTCGCTTCGCTGTAGATTGCGTACAGACGCTCGCGGATGCGGAGCATTTCGCGGGCTTCGATTTCGATGTCGGTGGCTTGGCCTTCCATCACGCCGCCCAGCAGGGGTTGGTGCATCAGGTTGCGGGCGTTTTGCAGGCTATAGCGCTTGCCTTTGGTGCCGCTGACGCTGATGAGGCTGCCCATGCTCGCGGCTTGGCCGATGATGTAGGTTGCGACATCGCAGTTGATGAACTTCATCGTGTCGATGATGCCCAAGCCTGCGCTGACGCTGCCGCCTGGTGAGTTGACGTACAGGTGGATGTCTTGCTTGGGATCTTCGTTCGCGAGGAAGAGCATCTGCGCGACGATGAGGTTGGCGATGTCGTCGTTAACGGGGCCGCCCAGGAAAATGATGCGATCCTTGAGCAAGCGCGAGTAGATGTCGTACGAACGCTCGCCGCGGGAGGTTTTTTCGATGACGATGGGGACGAGGTAGCCGCTCATGGTGGAAGGCACTAGGGACTGGGGATTAGGCATTAGGGTCAATGCCTTTTCGATCGAGCGTCCTTTGTGCCTGACTCCTTCGTTTGGTGTGCGAGTGGAATTGCTTTGGTCGTTGGTTCTGCACTAGTGCCCAGTGCCCAGTCCCTAGTGCCTTTGCTTACTTCACGGGTGTCTTGAGCACTTCATCAGCCAGGCCATAGGCCACGGCTTCTTCAGCGCTGAAGTACTTGTCGCGTTCGCCGTCGCGTTGGATTTCGTCGACGTTGCGACCGGTGCAATCTGCGAGAATCTTGTTGAGTTCGCGCTTCATCTTGATGATCTGCTCAGCTTGAATGCGAATATCCTCAGCCTGACCCGTAATGCCGCCGTAAGGCTGGTGGATCATGACCTTGGCGTGGGGCAGCATGAAGCGCTTGCCTTTTTGGCCCGCCGCCATGAGCACTGCGCCGCCGCTGTAGGCCCGGCCGATGCAATACGTGTTGACCGGACTGGTCATGAAACGCATGGTGTCGTAGAGAGCGAGGGTGTCATCAACAGCGCCGCCTGGGCTGTTGATGTAGAAGTTGATGTCTTTGCCGCGCCCGGTGTTTTCCAGGTACAGCATCTGCATCATGACGCGCGCCGCCGAAGCCTGATTGATTTCGCCAATCAGGAAGACGACCCTGTTCTCGAGCAACAGCTCGTCAATTGTCATCTCGCGTGTGCGCTGATAGGTAACGCCTGCTGAGGCCATGTTCACACTCCGTGGAGGTTTGCGTGTCGGTTTGCTCTTGCGAGCCACACCGCCGCGAGAGTTTAGATGTTGCTCGGCTCGCGGCGTCGCACCATATGTGTGCAATAGCCGTGCCGATTCGATTCAACTTCTGACGCTAGCAATATCGACCAATCCCGACCCAAACGTGCGAACATCCGCCGCAGAACGTCAGTTCTTCTTCATTATTCGCGCAAATCATTGCAAAATCGCCGGTTGGCTCGCCGTTGCATGCGCCAGCCCGGCGATCTGCCGACTGCCATTCTGTCAGCCTCGTTACACTTGTAGATGCTGCCTGCCGTCGCCATCAAGCCGGAACACATCTTTTCGATTCCGGGTGATCCCACGATCGCAGACGCAATTTTTTCGCTCGATGGATCGGCAGTTTACATCCTGACGTATTACGACACGCTGGATATTGGCGAAGTTTTGGACGTCACGCTTCCCGCTTGGCTGGGCGTCATCTGCCTGATCTTCGTCATCATCGGCGTGGTGAAGGTCATCGCCGCAATCCGCAGGCCGCGTGAAGCCAGTAAACGCTACTGCCCGAGCTGCAACTACTGCGTGAACCACGAAAGCGGCACGATGACTACCTGCGCCGAATGCGGGTGCGACTTGGCTCGGAACAAACCAGTGCTAGGCAGCAGTTCGCGTCGGCGGGCGGGGCTTGCGATTGCTCGATTGATTGTGCCAGCTATTGGCGTTTTCGTGCTGGCGCTGATCCTCAGCCAAACTGTCGGCATCTTTCAACACCTTGGAGTGCGATCAACGCGACTTGCCAAGCTCTTGGAGAACTTTGATCAAAGCACGCAATGGTGGTGGCTCGGTGGGGGACTGAGCCAATCGCTCATGAGGGCTGACTTGCAAACCGGACACATCACCCGCATCACGGAGTTGGAGGGAGCCACATTTCGCGGCATAAGCATTCACCCAGTGACTGGCAATGTCTATGTCGAAGGTCACGACGCAATGATCTGTGCCGTCGATCCAAGGATGGGAACGGTTACTTCGCGATTGGAGATTGAAGAAAGCCAGCCGTCCGACGACAGTATTCTGACACTCGATCACACCGATGATTCTGCAGCAGCGTTTGTGCAGTGGACGCCTTGGGGACCAGGACGAGACACCACAACACTCGGGCTTTGGCCACTTGACGCACAAACCGCCAAGCCGCTTGTCACGATTAAAGCCGATGAATCTGCACCGACGAATACATGGGCCCGTCGATTCATCACATTTGGCGATGACGCCAACCGTTCTGTCTACGCGATTCCATCCTTTTCGGAAATCTACAACGGTGGCAAGTACCTCGTGCATGTTTACAACAAGACTGAGCAAGGCATACTTGTGAAGTCACATGTGGTGGACCTTGGTCCCAACGTCGATGCGATGAGTAAACCGCTTGTCAGTCTGCGAGACGGGGTATTCATCACGATGCGAAAATACTCGACTGCGATTGACGCATATTCGCTTAAAGCACTAAGCAACGGCACCGCAGAAATCGTCTGGAGCATCAACCTTACCGATTCTGCTCGTGATAGTTTTGCGCTTTCACCTGACGAACGCTTTTTGTATGTCGCCACCAGCGGCGGCCTTGCCGAGCTTGATCTGACTATTCACGGTACTTCGCGAGTATTGCTTAGCGATCGCAGAACTGGAACCATCGCGGCCTCTGCCACGCACGTACTCACAGAATCAACGCGTCAAGTCGGACCATTTGATGCACAAGGCAGCCCGAAACGTTATACCGCCGACATCATCGTGTGGCGCGTGCGCTGACGCCTGTACACTTTGCCATGCCCAACGTTCGCATCACTGATGTCTCGCCGCGCGATGGCCTGCAAAACGAATCTGCCATGATCGCGGCTGCCGACAAGGCCCAACTTGTTCGCCTGCTCTGTGCAGCATGCGTGGACGAAGTTGAGGTTACCAGTTTCGTGAGTCCCAAGTGGGTGCCGCAACTGGGTGATGCTGGTGCCGTGCTAGCCGATCTTGCTGCTTCCGCGCCGTCGCCGCTCACCTCGCGTCCGCTTTTCTCTGCGCTGGTTCCAAACGAAAGGGGCCTCGACAGCGCGCTGACTTTTCTGCAGGGCCCTGCTGCACTGGGCAAGCTCAGCCTCTTCGCCGCCGCCAGTGAGACATTCAGCCAGAAAAATACCAACGGCAGCATCTCGCAAGTTCTCGAACGCTTCGTCCCCGTCATGCATCGCATCCGTGCGCTGCCTCATCGCATTCTTGTTCGCGGGTACATCTCGTGCGTTGTGGCGTGTCCGTTCGAAGGCCCTATCGCTCCGGCACAGGTCGTCGATGTCGCCAAGAAACTGATCGCGCTGGGCGTGGATGAAATTGACCTCGGCGACACCATCGGTGCGGCCACTCGCGAAACAACGCGTGAACTGCTCAACATATACGCCCGAGACATCGGCCTCGTCACGACCGCCTCGCCGGTCACACTTCACCTGCACGACACTTTCGGCCATGCCGCCGACTGTGTTCGCGTGGCGCTTGACGCAGGCATCACAAGCTTTGATGGTTCTGTCGCGGGACTTGGAGGCTGCCCCTACGCCAGCACGCCCACGCGCCGCGCACCCGGCAATATCGATACAGCCCTCTTGGTCAACACGGTGCACGCCGCGGGTTTCACGACGCATGTTGATCTCGACGCCCTCGCGTGCGCATCGCAATATGCGCGCAAACTCGTGCAACGATGAGTTCTTGCTGTGCCCGCTGTTCTAGGGCTTGCAACTACGCGGACGCAAACCTTCACATCTGCGCCGCGCGTGCGGGCAACATCGCTTCCCGAGCGTCCCCATACGCAGTTTCGTGTTGACAATCGCCGCTACGAATGTCTGCTGGCCGATGCTTCTGCACCTTGTCGCTCTTTCGCACCATCACACGCAGCACCAACTTTCGCCACGGCGGCAGCCTCGTCGCCGCGATGCTTGTTCTGCAAGCGGGTGTGCTTGGCGTTGGTGGATATCTGACGCTGAGTGCCGCGAAAAGTGGCGTAGAAGCTGGACTGCACGAAAGTGCGACCGGAAATACTGCTTCTGCACATGCACTCACGCATGAGACGATCGCGTGGGCTACGGCAAGCGGCGTGGTGCTGCTCGGGCTCTCGCTGCTGGGCACCAGCGTCGTCATTCGCAAATACGACAACGTCCTCGTCCGCATGAACAAACAACTGGGCCACGAAGTTGAGCGCCGCAGCCGGCAGAGCCTGGTCATTCGCAACGGCCTGATCTTCGGCCTCGCAAAGCTCGCTGATTATCGCGATACTGATACGGGCCGGCACCTCGAACGCATCTGTCAATACACAGGCTTGCTTGCTGAAGCCTTGCGCGATCAGTTCGCCGAAATCACGCCCGCGTGGATCGAGCGTTTGAAACTTGCGGCATCGATGCACGACATAGGCAAGGTGGGCATTCCCGACACCATTCTGCTCAAGCCCGGCAAGTTCACACCCGAAGAACGCACGATCATGCAGACCCACCCGGTGATCGGCGCCGACACGCTCATCAGCATTCGCCGACGCGTGGGCGATGACGATCTGATGAACATGGGCATTCAAGTGACGTTGAGCCATCATGAACGCTGGGACGGCAAGGGCTATCCGTACGGACTTGTGGCCGACCAGACGCCGCTGAGTGCTCGCATTGTTGCGCTCGCTGATATGTACGACGCGCTGACCAGCAAGCGCGTGTACAAGCATGCGATGTCGCACGAGCAAGCCAAACAGATCATCCTCGACAATCGCGGCTCGCACTTTGACGATCGCATCGTCGATGCGTTCTTGTGTGTACACAAGCGATTTGATGAGGTTCGCCACGAATTGGCTTGCGAAACGACTTCGCGCGAGAACTTCACGCTGCCTGAGTCGGCCAATGCCGTCGAGGCCGAGCGCACGCGTCTTGCGGCGTGAGGAAGCTTCTCGCCTCACGCCTGTTCACAAACGCTCCATCACAAAAACTTCGGCACAGGCTTGCCCGCTGCGACTGCACTGACCGCTTGCGCGAGCAATTTGCTATCGCGTGAATCACAAATCTTCGCGACAATTGGCTCTTCACCGCCGCACTTGATGAGGTATTCGCGTGCACGTTTCCACAGCGTGTCGAGCTTCTTCGCATCTGTCGCCAGCGCAATCTCAGTTGCCAACTCTGCAAACTTGGTCGCGTAGATCGAGTCCTGATGCTCGTAGTACCGGTTCACGATCTTGCGCTGGTAGTTGGTCAGATCAGGTCGCTTGGCCATGGCGCATCGTACCAAGCTCGCACGTAGTACCACAAATGACAACAGTCTTGCACACTCGTGCAAGACTGTTGACGCAAACCCTTGTTGTTTTCACGCCGCAAACTTGCAACGACTCAGATGCCGTACACCGCCTCGGCTTTCGCCCGCAGGTGCCGCAGCAGCGCATCGGCTGCCAGCGGTTTGCCCGTGACTTTCTCGCACAGTTCGCCCGCGCGATAGCGACGGCCGTGCTGATGAATGTTCACCCGCAGCCATTCACGCAGTTCCAGCATCTTGCCCTTGGCAATCTGCTTCTGTAGATCAGGCATCGCGGCGTTGATGGTCTCCCAGAACTGAGCCGCGTAGAGATTACCCAGTGTGTACGTTGGGAAATAACCCAGCAAACCAAAGCTCCAGTGAACATCTTGCAAGCAGCCCCGGCGATCATCAGGCACGTCCACGCCCAAGTACTCCTTGTACTTCGCGTTCCACAAGCCCGGCAGATCCTTTACCTTGATATCGCCGCTCATGATGCCGCGTTCAAGTTCGAACCGCACCATGACGTGCATGTTGTACGTGCCTTCGTCGGCTTCCACGCGAATCAGGCTGGGCGTAACGGTGTTGGTCGCGGCGTACAGATCATCTGCACCGAACTTCTTGAACTTCTTGCCCCAGTTCTTCTGCATGATGGGCAGTGCCCACTTCCAGAAGTGCTTGCTCCGGCCCACCATGTTCTCCCACATGCGGCTTTGGCTCTCGTGAATGCCCAAGCTGATGGCTTCCGAAAGCGGCTGGCCGTACAAGCTCTCACCGGGCTTGCCATCTTTGCCGATGGGCGCGATCTTGGGCAAGCCTTGTTCGTACAGGCCGTGGCCGCCTTCGTGCATGGTGCCGTAGAGCGCGTCGGTGAAGCGTTCGCCGCGGTATCGCGTCGTCAGTCGCGTGTCGCCGGGCCCAAAGCCGCTGCAGAAGGGATGCGTGGTGGTATCAAGCCGGCCTGCTTCAAGATCAAAGCCCATGTGCTCGAGCACCTTGAGCCCGAAGGCATGCTGCAACGCGGGTTCAACCTTCACATCAAGACACGACGAGTCGATCTTGACCTTCTTGACTTTCTTCTCACCCTTCACGCCGGCGGTTTTTGCGGCCACGGCTGCGACGAGCGCGGTCAGTTCCTTCCGCAATGGGGTGAACGTCGCTTCGATCTGCTTCGATGTCGCGCCGGGCTCGTACTCATCCAGCAGCGCGTCGTACAGCTCGCCACCTTTGGGCACGCCCAAGCACTCTGCCTTGCGGCGTTGCAGCTCCATCATCTTTTCCAGCGCGGGCTGGAACATCTTGAAGTCACTCTTCTCGCGCGCGTGCTTCCAAATGTCCTGGCTCAGGCTGCCGTGCTTGGCGAGTTCTTCAACCAGTTCGGTGGGCAGCTTGGTCTCTTTGTCAAAGTCCCGGCGAATCTCGCGCAGGTTCGCAGCGGTCGCGGGGTCGCTCGTCAGGTTCTTGTCGTCTTCGCACGCGTTGATCAGGTCGCCCAGCTTCCTGCTCGTCGCTCGCTCGTGCATCAGCCCGGCGATCATCGCATACTGCTCGGCTCGCGAGGCCGCGCCCTTGGCGGGCATGTACGTTTCTTGGTCCCAGCTCAAGAGCGACGAGACCGATTTCAGATTACCAATCTCGCGAAGCTGCGAGCAAAGTTCCGTGTACTGCTTGCTTGGGGGCATGAAGAACCTCTCTCAAAGGTGACGCCGATGCGGCGCGGGGGGTGCGTGTGAACTGCTATGGTAGTTTTGTTGCGCAAAGTATGTGTTAAGATGCTCTGCCGACAAGTTTCGCCAAAAACAAACCCCGACGTCGCCGCCGGGGTTCGCTAAGTCTCAATTCAACAAACACTTACTCGCCCTTGAATTCCTTCAACGACTTCTCAAGGTCTTCCTTGATGTCTTCCGGGGCCAGCTCGACCGCCTTGGTCTGCAGCTCAACCGCCTTGGCCTTGTCGCCCTTCTTAAAGTACACGCGGGCCAGGGTGTCCAGGACCTGAGGGTCCTTGTTGCCCGTCAGTTCGTCGGCCCGCTTGGCGGCCGCCAGAGCTGTGTCGAGGTCCACGCCCTTGAGGTCGCGCTGCGGATCAACCATGCCCCAGGCAATGGCATTGAGCATCATGGCATCGTCCTTAAACGCGCCGCCGATCAGTTCCTTGGACCACGCCGTCGCTTCGGCAACCTTGCCCGCGCCAAGTTGCTGATCAATCGCGATCATCGCCATGCGGCCAGCTTGCTTGGGAGCCTTCTCCAAGCCCTTCTTCGCCACTGCGACCATCGCGTCAACGTCGCCCGCGCGGCCAGCCTTCTGGAATTCCTTTGCGAGTTCCTGCACGATGCGTTGCTCTTCGGCGTAGGCCTTTGCATCCCACGAGCCGCCAACCACCTTGTCCAGCACTTCGTCCATTTCCATCGGGTGGCCGATCCACTCGATGGTGCCTTGCTTGCCGACGATGAACGCCGTCGGAATGCCTTGCTGGCCCGAAGCGGTCATGTATGACTCATTCGTTTCGCCTTCGCGGTCCCAAGCCACGACGTAGTCCATCTTGTCGGCTTGCTTGGTTACGAAGTCGGCGACGACCTTCTCTTCGTCTTCTGACGAGACGCCAATGATCTTCACGTTCTTGTCAGCGTACTTCTTTTGCAGCTCCGTCAGGTGCGGAATGCTCGTACGGCAGGGACCACACCACGTTGCCCAGAACTCCACCACGTAGATCTTGCCGGTTTCGAACGACTCGACGGGCGAACCTTTGATCCACTTGGCGATGCCCATGGCGGGAGCCTTGTCGCCCACCGCAAGTTTGGCTTTGGCCTTCGCCGGAGCCTTGGCTGGCGCGTCGGTGCCGCCCATTTGTGCGAATGCGGGCAGAGCCAAACCAGCAACCGCGACGATGCCAGCAACGACGAAACCAAAACGTGAACGAGCGTTCATGAGGAATCTCCAAGTAGTTACCCGTGCAACTGGCGCACAGCGCCGGTTGACCCTGAATCATTCTACTCGACACCTGCAGGTCCGTTTCTTGAACTATCCGAACACAAAGCTATCAAACCTGTGGTTTCCTGCCGCGAATGTCATTCTGTTAGTCTCCCGCCACCCCACGCGGTTACGCTCACGACCCATGCGCATCCTCCTGACCAACGACGACGGCATCCGCGCCCCCGGCATCATCGCCCTGCACGACTCCATCATGCACGACACGCCGCTATACCCCGGCGCGCTGGGAGGGCCGAAGTCTGAGTGCCTCGTCGTCGCGCCGCTCACCGTGCAAAGCGCCACTTCCCACGGCATCACCTTCCACGAACCACTTATGGTTCGCGACGAACGCCTTCGCGGCACAGGTGCCGCGCCCAGCGCGTCGGGCATCGCGGTTGATGGCCGGCCTGCTGACTGCGTCAAGCTCGCTGTCTCTTCGCTCTGGCCGCAGCGCATGGGTGGCAAGCCCGATGTTGTCATCAGTGGCATGAACGCCGGCGCCAACTGCGGCATCAACGTGATTTACTCAGGCACCGTCGCCGCGGCGATTGAAGGCGCGTTCCTGGGCATTCCCAGCATCGCCGTCAGTTTGCGGCTTGGTCGCGGCAAGCCGCGATTTGATCTTGCCGCTCATCGCGCTCGGCATGTGCTTGAGCAGATTTTTCGCAAGGGTGATTTGGAAGCGGGCGAAATTCTGAGCATCAATATTCCGACGACGGAAGAAGCCTGGGCCGAAGGCGAGCAGCCCCGCATTGATCGCATTGAGCTTGCGAGCAGCCACAGCAAGCCGCAACTGAGCAATATCGCGCCGCCGCCCACGACGATGCCTGCGATTCACGTCGCGCCGATGAACGTGCACGGCTTGATTGACAAGTACGAACAACGCATGAGCCCACTGGGCGATACGTACTACTGGGCCGCCGGACACGGCCTTGACTTTCACGCCACCGAAGAAGGCAGCGACGTGGATCTGCTGATGAAGCATCAGATTACGGTGACGCCGCTGAAGTTTGATTTGACGAGGCATGATCGGATGGGGAAGTGGAGAGAGACATTGGGGTGAATGGATGAGTGCCGGCAGGTATAGATGGTCACAATTGCGCAAGGACATCGAATCGCGATTTGCGGATTCGCTCAAGAGGCGGCTTCGACTCGTTTGCGTTGGATACCGGGGCGCACACGACAGCGATGGACGAGCGACCATCGTTCTTGATGGCAACGAGATCGCTAGTTTCTGCAACGTATCTGCGATGCAGTATTGCGGTGGTCGGCATAATCCTAGTTGCCACGATACGTCTCAACGTTTGGACTGGTTGACGCCGCCAACAGTTAGAACGCCTGATGCGCTGCACGAACGCGGTGAATTCTCTTGCAACGATTTTATTTCGACGTGTCTTGAGTATCGAAACCTCAGCATCGAAGATGCGCTCGTCTCTAGCAATCCACTTCATCGCGCTCTGGCGATGTGTGATGCTCGTGTGGGAAAGCGGCGATTGCAACGGTTATCTGCGGAAGGAGAACATCCGCTAGTCGGGTTTTTGTTGCACATGAGACGGAACGCAGAGAAACTGACGAACAATTCAGCTTGACAATTTCGCTACTTCTCTTCCCGCATCGCCTGCTCACTAATCGTGTCATAGCAGCTCGCAAGCAGCCCCACCAGCGGAAACGTCGCTTGTCCTGTCCACGGGCTTTGGCCCAACCTTCGCAGCAGCGGATGGCTCACAGCGGGCGGTTCCAGCGGCAAATCGAGCTGCTTTGCGCTCTCGCCCATGTCCCAAAATTCGCCCAGCGAATCCTCAAGCGGCGCACTTTTCACGTCGCTCACGCCGGCGACTCGCTGTTGATAGATTGGCGTTGCACCAAGAGCCGCGCCAACCACCGCTCGGCGTGCACGCAGCCGCTCGACCAGATCGTGATAGTCCAGCCCTCGCAGCGAGAAGATAAGGAACGGCTCGCTGCCCAAACGATGCGCGAGCAAGTACGCCAGGCAACACGCGTGCTTGCACCAGCCGCTCGTGACGTCATTCGTGTCGACGCCGCGCATCGCGTTCACGCCAGCGCTGGCACTCACGCTGCCGCGAGGCCGCTGCGAATGGCCGCACGAGCAACTCACCTTCACATCTTCCGCACCCGCCGGAAACAACTTGAGCCCCAGCGGCACAAACACATCTTCAATGCTCGATGGCAACTCACCCGCGAGCAACTTCGCGGCGTACACCGCGTTTTCGCTCATCGAACTCACAACTTTGTCCCACTGATCCGGTGCAATGGGCTCAATCGTCAGCCGCAGGTCATAAGGCTTCACGCTGCGACCTTGCACCTGTCCCTCAATCTTGCCCGGATTGATGAGCCACCGCTTGGTCTGCCCCTCGCGCGAATACTCCAAACCTTCAACCAAGTTTGGACCTGCCGCACACTCTTCCATCAGTCGCATCCAGCGCTGGGCGGACCATGACGAAATCGGCGCAACTTCGCCCGAAGGCAGCCGCACGCCGCCGCGAACTTTTTTCGGATGCGTCGCAACTGGCTTGGGCACCGCCGGCGCGTGCGATTCAAACCGCGGCTTCATGGGCACGTACTTGGGCGGAGCGGCCATGGGCGGCGCGTACTTGCCTTTGGTGATCACGGTGCGCGACGGCACAACAGGCTGAGCTGGCTTGGGCGGCTCGCCGGAAGGATTTTTTGAGTTGGAAGCAGCGTTGTCGGGCACGGTCCATTCTATGGAGTTCGCGGCTCGCGTTCTGCGTGCGTTACCTTGTTCTTGATGAGAATTGCTTGCCGTTGACTGTTTACCCCGCCACAATCGCCCGTGAGCACGGACGCGTCATTCATCTTCGCAGGCGGCGGCACGGGTGGGCACATCTTCCCCGCGCTCGCGATCGCCGAGCGCATCCTCGCGATTGCGCCCAACTCGCGTTGTCACTTTGTCGTCAGCCCGCGCCCGCTTGATGCACAGATCATGAGCCGGGCGACGCTGCCTTCGCGAGACGGTTCTGCGCTCGCGGCATTCACGCAAATCGCGGCCCACCCTTTCATCGCGCGCCCCAAGCCGCTCATTCGGTTTGTGTGGAACTGGGGCCAGGGCGTTCGCACATCACGCGAAATACTGCAGCAAGCCAAGTCGCAGGGGCCTGTGGTGCTGGTGGCAACAGGCGGCTTCGTCGCCGCACCTGCCGCGCAAGCCGCTCGCGTGGAGCGCGTGCCCACGTTGCTGGTCAACCTCGACGCAGTGCCCGGCAAGGCCAACGTGTGGATCAGTAAACGCGCTATCCGCATCGTGACTGCGGCTCCTGCACAAGGATTTTCGTGGCCCACTATTCCGCCCATCGTTCGTGCAGCCGCGCTTGCAACGCAGTCGCCTGAGGCCGCTCGCGAGCGACTGGGGCTTGATGCAAGCAAGCCCACGCTGCTCATCACCGGAGGTAGCCAAGGCGCCAGCAGCATGAATCAGTTCATGCTCGCGATGCTGGCGCAGCACGCGAGTGCGTTTGCAGGCTGGCAAGTGCTGCACCAAACCGGCAAAGACGCTCCCGATGACCAACTTCGCGCGGGGTATGCCAGCGCGAATGTGCCAGCAATCGTCGCGCCATTTGTCGATGGGCTTGGCTCATGGTGGAACGCGGCAACACTCGCACTCGCGCGCAGCGGCGCGGGTAACGTTGCGGAAGCGTGGGCGAATCGTGTGCCAGCGATTTTCATGCCGTATCCGTATCACAAAGATCAGCACCAGCGCATCAACGCGCAAACGCTCGAACAATCTGGTGGTGCATTTGTTCACACGGATCACATCGACGGCGCGAAGAACATTGCGGACGCGGGCGCGCGCTTGCTCACGCTGCTTCGCGAACCAAGCCGCATCGCCATGCTGCGGACATCACTGGACAAGCTGGGACCAGCCAACGGCGCGGAACAAACTGCAGCTATCGCACTGCAGCTCGCGCAACAACATTGATTTGCTCGATCTTCAACAACGCGTTCATCGCGCGGGAGACACGCCCGCCGGGATTCCTGTCGCCTCGTTAGGCGGCTGCGGCACAAACGGAATGTACTCAAACCACCGCTGCCCACGCGAAAAATTCGGGTACGTGTACCCCGCCGAACTCGCCAGCGGCGACGCATTGCCCTTGTACCAACTCTGCCAATCCGCCTGTGAAGTGCCGAAGTCCGCACCCGTCAGCGTGCGCAGCGAATCACGTACGCGAAGGTTTACCGGCAAGCTTTCATCGGCCATCGCGGCAATCAGCCGCTCAACCACGCGCGTCTCGCGATAGTGCCCCAGCGCACTTGCCGCCTCGACGCGAACAGACTGCTCGGCTTCTTTACTCGCATCCAGAGCTGTGAACAACTGCGGCACAACCTCTGGATTGTGCAGCCGCTGCAATGCGCGAGCACTTGCGATGCGCACGTTCACATCAGTATCTTCCACCAGCAGCTTCGCGATCGCCGGTGCATCAACGGGTGAGCCGTACGACCCCAGCGCCCGCGCGGCAATGGTCCGCACGCCCGGATCGCGATCCGTCAAGCGATCTTGAAACAACTGAAGGTACTGGGATTCGCCGCCGAAGGTGGAACCTGCGACGTAACTGAGTCCCTGATAGCGCTTGTTCGCATCAAACTCATCGGTCGCGAGCTTCATCGCTTCTTCGCGAGTCGGCGGCGCGAAGACTTCCAAAACACTCTGCGCACCCGGGCGAATCTTGGCAACAGGCCCGCACGCGCTGAGCACGCACGCAGCCACAACAACTCCCAGACCGCACATTGCACGATTCACAGCCATTGCGGCAGTATATCGACTTATTGCCTCGCGAGTGCGGACGTTAGCGACCGGGTGTGTCGGATACGCTGATGCATGCGACCATTCTTCGGGAATTTCGTGCGATCCATCTCGTTGTTCGCCAGTTTGATTTTCTTCGCAGGTTGCACCACAACGAAAAGCTTGGACCCAGCCGGACCCACCAAGGGCGATGCAGTGAGCTCACAATGGGCCACCGTCACAACGCCCACCCTCACCATACCCGCAACCACGGTCTACCCAATCGGCCCATGGACGCGCGAACGCGCCATCACCGTCAATCGCAAACCGGTGACCGAACGCGCCGAAGCTTCGGTTCCAAACTCCGAAGGCCAGTGGACCGTCCATATTTCCAATCGCGAAAACAAACCAGGTGCCGCGTGGATTGACATCCAAACCCTCACGCTTTCGAAAACACACGAAGGCGGCATGCAACTGCATGAACTGACCAACTACTCACGCCAATCGCGGGCCGTCTTCACGCCCGTGCTGGTCCTGTGTGGTCCAAGCATCACCAACATCCCGCACGAGTCCAAAGCGGACATTCGCAATGTTTCAACGACCGACGAATCCGACGCTCGCTCCGGCACCGCTCGCGCGACGGCCGTCGCGAGCCAAGCAACCGACGCCGTGACTGCAACGCTGACGATCACGATGGACCTGAGCCCCGCAACGATTTCGCGAACCAGCACGATTACCTGGCCCGATTCGATGTCGCCGCCTTCGCGAGAAGTCACACTCCTCTTGGTCAAGGCCGGTCCCTTCACCATCACACGCGAGAATCGCATTTTCGAACAACCTGCGGCGAAGTGAGATATCGGGCCCGACGGCGAGGGCTCAACCCGAATGACCGGCCACAACTCCCACATCGATTTCATCAGGACACACACGCAAAAAGTTCGGACGAATTCGCGCCATGTGCGTGATGTCATCATTCCAAGCGTGATTCTGCGTGCAGTAATTAAGAAAACTGCCTGCAATACCTCGTCTTGCAATCGCGCAATTCTCGCCATCGATCCGTCCATCAACACAGCCCCTCGCAAGTTTCCATTTTTCTGCAATTCGCACCCGCATCTCCCCAACAACGACTCGGTAACAAGAATGGTTCCCATTCGTACCAGCCTTCAACGCCGTACGCTTGTACTCGCCCCCTCGGTTTTTGCTCGCGAAAACGAGTCATCAGCCGCCAACCCCAGCCCGGTCGCGCGAGCGGCTTATCGGAGATTCGCTCGTGTGGAAGTGGCTCATCGCCATCGTCATCGTTCTTGTCGCGCTCATCGCCGGTGCTGCTTGGTTTGCGAAAAGTTCAGGCCTCGCCGACAAGCTCGAGAAGCAGTTCAACCCCAAGCTCAAGTCGGTTGAAGTTCGCTTCGATTCGCCCACGCGCGGCAAGCTCGTGCGCACCATCAACGCACCAGGCGAACTGGAACCAAAAACCAAGGTTGAAATCAGCGCACAAGTCAGCGCGCGCATCTTGGAGTTGCCTTTCCGCGAAAACCAACTTGTCAAGGAAGGCGAGTTGGTCGTTCGCCTTGACGCCCGCGATCTCAAAGCCTTGCTCGACAGTGCCAACGCACAACTCTTGAGTGAAGAAGCCCGCCTCGAAGGTGCGCGCGCGTCGCTCGCGAACTCCGAAGCAGAACTCTCACGCCGGCAAAAGCTCGTCGCGTCTGGCGATATCGCAAAGACTGACCTCGAAACCGCGCAACTGCAGTACGACACCGCTCTCAGCACGCTCCGCCAAGTTCAACACGGCATCGACATCGCCAAGGCCAACATCACTCGTGCTGAGAAAGACCTCGACAACACGATCATCAAGAGCCCGATGAATGGCGTGATTACCAAGCTCAACGCCGAAGTTGGCGAGACGGTGGTCGTTGGCACCCTCAACAGTCCGGGCAGTGTCATTCTTGAAATCGCCGATCTCGACACCATGCGGCTCATCGCTCGGGTTGACGAAGCCAACATCGCTCGCGTCAAGGATCAACAAACCGCGACTGTTTATGTCAACGCCTTTCCCGACCTGAAAATTCCCGGGGTTGTCGAAACCATCGGCCTCAAGCGCGAGCAAGACACCAACGGCACCCGCTACTTCGAAACCAAGGTCCTCATCGAGCGCCCGCGCGATCTGCTGCTTCGCTCTGGCCTCACGGCGAATGTTGATATCGACGTTGACAGCTACGACGACGTGATGAAAATTCCCAGCCAAGCCGTGCTCGATCGCGCGGTCGATGACTTGCCTGCCGACATCGTCAAAGACAATCCCAACATCGAGCAAGGCAAAAAGTTCACCCGCATCGTCTTCATCGAGAAAGACGGCAAGGCCCACGCTGTTCCCATCACCATCGGCGCCAGCGACAGCACCAGCACCATTGTGAAATCAGGCCTCGAGGCGACCGATCGCATCGTCACCGGTCCCTTCAAGGCTCTCACTGATCTCACGCACGGCCAGCTCATCGTTGAACAAGGTAAAGGTGACGCCAACAAGCCAACCGCCACGCTCCCCAGCCCCGAAGAAGGCGGCCGCCGCCGTCGCCCCCCAAGCTAACCACTTCCTTTCTTCTTTTTCCTTCTTCCTTTCTTCGTCACTCCGTCACTCCGTCACTCCGTCACTTCGTCACTTCCCCCATGTCCATCCGCATCCGCAATCTCGCCAAGGTCTACCGCATGGGCACCGAAGAGGTTCACGCTCTTCGCGGCGTTGACCTCGACATAGGCGACAACGAATTCGTCGCCATCATGGGCGCATCCGGCAGCGGCAAAAGCACGCTCATGAACATCGTGGGCTGCCTTGACCGCCCCACCAGCGGCACATATGAACTGGGCGATATCCGCGTTGAAAAAATGAGCGCAACCAAACTCGCGAGTGTCCGCAATCGCGAAATTGGTTTCGTCTTCCAAAGCTTCGAACTGCTGGGCAGGGCCACCGCGCTCAAGAACGTCATGCTTCCGATGCTCTACTCCGCCCAGTGGTGGGGCGCACGCAAACGAGCCAAAGACGCCCTGGCCAGCGTGGGCCTAGCTGAACGCATGGGCCACAAACCCAACCAGCTATCAGGCGGCCAAAAGCAACGCGTCGCCATCGCCCGCGCCTTGGTCAACAAGCCCCGCATCCTGCTCGCTGACGAACCCACCGGCGCGCTCGACAGCAAAACCAGCGAAGACATCATGGCGCTCTTCCGTGAATTGCACAACAAAGGCCAGACCGTGATCCTCGTGACGCATGAAGAAGACATCGCTGGTTACGCCAATCGCATCATCCGCCTGCGTGACGGCCGCATCGTGAGCGACTATCCGACCGATAAAGACCCCGTACACCAAGATTACATCCAGCGCGCGCTTGAGCACGCCCAGCGCATGGCCGACGACAACGCACAAACGCAGTCCAAGTCCGCCGCTTCACTCGCCGCCGTTTCAGCATCGCTGGCTGGAGGCGCATCATGACGCTGCTTCGCATCCCCGTGCTCACGGTCGGCACCGCCGTGGCTCAAATCTGGGCCAACAAAGTCCGTAGCATGCTCACGACGCTGGGCATCATCATCGCCGTCGCGAGCGTCATCATCGTCAGCAGCGTCGCCGTGGGCCTCAAGCAATACATGCTTGATCAGTTCGCCAGCTTCGGCGCCAACAAAGTCTGGATCTTTCCCGATTGGCCCGACGATCAGCCCGAACGCTACACCTGGCGGCAAGTTCGCATCACGCCCGAGCAAGCCCGCGGCCTGCTGGAAAATTGCCCCAGCCTCAAACGCATCAGTCCCATCATGAACTTGCAGGCTCGCGTGCAGATAGGCGACAAACTCCGCGACTTCGTGAAGGTCGAAGGCATCAGTCCCGACTGGCACGAAATCGAACAGCGCTTCGTCACGGTTGGCCGACCATTCAAAAGCATCGACGAAGAAGAGAAAGCCCAAGTCTGCCTCATCAACGACAAAGGCGTCGAAGAATTGGGCCTGCCCGCCGACCCAACCGGCACTGTTGTTCTGCTCGACAGCCGCCGCTTCACCATCATCGGCGTCGTTGAAACCAAAACCCCTAGCCCACTTTTCGGCGGCCGCAACGAAACCAAAGTCGAAATGTTCATCCCGTTTTCAACCGGGGAACTCATGCGGCCTGAGCCGGGCATGTACATCGTCGGTCAGACTCGCGGCGCCGAATTCGTCGATGACGTGAAAGCCGAAGTGCGCTTCTATATGCGCCGCGCCCGCGGACTTGGCCCTGGCGAACCCAACACCTTCGGCGTTGAAGCCATCGATCAAGTGATCGGCGAATTCAACAAAATCGCCGCCGCCTTCAGCGTGGGCCTCGCGGGGCTCGTGGGCATCAGCCTCGTCGTCGGCGGCATCGGCATCATGAACATCATGCTCGTCAGCGTGAGCGAGCGCACCCATGAAATCGGCTTGCGCAAGGCTGTTGGCGCGCAGCCCGCCGTCATCATGCTGCAGTTCCTCGTTGAAGCTGTCGTGCTCTGTCTCGTCGGCTGCGCAATCGGCATCGTCTTGGGCGCGGGCGTCATCATGCTGCTCAAACTAGCGCCCGACTCACCCGTTGGCAAGAGTGAAATTCCCGTCTGGAGCCTCATCCTCTCCGTCGGCTTCTCAGCTTTCACCGGCGTGGTCTTCGGCATGGGCCCCGCCATCAAAGCTGCAAGCCTTGATCCCATCGAGGCGTTGAGACATGAATGATGCGTGTGCAAAGTGCCAGAGTGCGAAGTTTGGAAAGGGTGTATGAGGACGTCTGAATCAACCCCATTGTCGCTGCATGTGCAACACGCAACCGCACTCCTTTGCGTCTCGGCGTCACTGAGCCTCTGCCTGCTCGGAGGCTGCTCGGTCCTGCGAGATCCCTTCGTTCCTCGCGATGACGATTACGCGCGCTCGCTCGCTCTTTCGCGCCTGCGCGACGTGCCCGCAGCAAACTATACCGACAACCGCGCCCCCGCCGTCGATCTCAACAACCGCCAAACCGTCATTGACGCCGTTACCGCCAATCGAATGTCCTATCTCGCCCGCGAACGCGTCGATCTGACCATCGAAGATTGCCGCCGCAGTGCAATCGAGAACAACCTCGATCTCAAAGTCTCGCTCATCGACCCGGCAATCGCCCGCGAAACCGTCACCGAAGAAGACAACAAGTTCAACAGCCTTTTCTCGCTCGAAGCCAGCTACAACGACAGCCGCCAAAGCACCGGCAGTCGCGTCAGCACGCAAGGCACCAAGCGATTCACCATCGAACCCAGCATTCGCATCCCCTCCCGCACCGGTACCACCATCGACGTCGTGCCGCTTCGCCTCGAGCGCACCGAACAACAAAGCGAATTCGCGGAACAGCCGCAGTTCATTTCGCTGGGTCCCTCGGTCAGCATCAGCCAGCCGCTGCTTCGCGGTGCGGGCCGCCGCGTGAACATGGCCGCGCTTCGCATCGCAGGCTACAACGTGCAATCTGCTGAACTGCGTACCAAACTCGAGTTGATTCGCCAACTCAGCGACGTCGACCGCGCGTATTGGCGTCTCTACGCCGCTCGCACAACCCTCGACGTGCGCGTGCAACAGTTTGAACTTGCTCAGGCTCAGCTCGAAAAGGCACGCCGCCGCGTGCAAGAGGGCCTGTCGCCACAAGTCGAAGTCGATCGCGCCCTCTCAGGCGTCGCCCAGCGGCTCGAAGGCATGCTGCTCGCGCAGAACGATGTCCTCTCGCGCCAGCGCGACCTCAAGCGCATCATCAACAAACCCGACCTGCCCATCGACGCCGAAGCCCTCGTCGTCCCCAGCTCACCGCCCGATCCTGTCGAGTATCTCTTTGATCGCACGCAACTGCAAGAGCAAGCCGTTGCCAATCGCGCCGAACTGCTCGACCTTGAGGTACAACTCGCCGCCGACGCTGCCCGCGTCCTGCTCGAGCGCGACGGCACTCTCCCCGACGTGCGTTTCCTCGCAAGTTATGGATTTAGTGGCCTCGACGAAAACCCAGGCAGCGCCATCGACAGCATGTTCGACCAGCAAAGCCGTGCATGGAGTATCGGCGTCAGCATTAGCACGCCGCTCGACAACGAAGAAGCCCGCGCCCGCCTCCGCCGTGCATTGCTCACGCGCGTGCAGCGCCTTACTAGCAAACAAGCCCGCGAACAAACCGTGCGCGTCGAAGTGCTCACGGCTATCGACAACATGACCACTAGCTGGCAACGCATCCTTGCGGCTCGCCAGGCCGCTCTCACCGCCGCCGTCGCCCTCGACAGCGAACAACGCCAGTTTGATCTCGGCCGCGTCACTTCAACCGACGTGCTCGACCAAGCCAGCGTCGTCGCCGAAGCCCAGCTCGCGGAAGTGAACGCTCTCGCCGACTACCAAATCGCGCAGATCGATCTCGCCGTCGCCACCGGCACACTGATGGGCGCCACAAAGGTCGATCTCGACCACACGCCGCTGATCAACATCAACGACGCCGACCCAACGGAAGAAGTGCCCGGCCAACTCAACACACTACAGCGCTAGTTGAGCCAAGCCAATCTATCTCCTGCCTCTCTCTGTGCCTCTGTGGTGAACGAATTGTCCAGCACCCGCGTTCACACCACCACATTCACCATCTTCCCCGGCACCGCAATCACCTTCTTCACCGGCTTGCCCGTCAGCGTCGCAACCACCTCCGCGTGCGCCATCGCAAACGCTTCAAGCTGCTTCGCATCCTTCGCAATGCCAGCGGGCACCACAATCCGCGTCTTCACTTTGCCGTTCACGCTCACCGGCACTTCAATCTCATCATCCACCAGCATCGCCGCATCAACCTTGGGCCACGCCTGCGTCACCACGCTGCCGCTCGCGCCGCTGCGACTCCAAATCTCCTCCGCCAAATGCGGCACAAACGGCCCCAACACCATCGCAAATCGCCGCATCTGATCGCGCGTCAAACTGCCTTGCCCCTTGTCCGCGCCAGTGGCCGCGTTGACAAACTCAATCATCGCCGCGATCGCAGTGTTGAACGCCAACCGCTCGATGTCGCTGCCAACTTTCGCAATCAGCCGATGCAGCAACTTCTCGATCGCGCTCGACGCTTCCGCCGCCGCTTTCACCTCACCCGTGTTTTCATCAACACACACGCGCCACGCCCGCTGCAAGAACCGATAGCACCCGCTGATGTCGCGCGGATTCCAAGGCTTGCTCGCATCCAGCGGCCCCATGTACATTTCATACAACCGGCACGTGTCCGCACCAAACTCGTTGATCACATCATCAGGATTGATCACGTTCTTGTACCGCTTGCTCATCTTCGTGACAATCGGCATCACCTTCGCGCCCGTCGCGATCTCGACATACTCGCCCTCGCTCACTTCCTTCACTTCATCAACCGGCACGATGCTCTTGTCGCTGCGCTGATACGCAAAGCTCGTGATGAGCCCTTGGTGAAACAGTTTGTGGAACGGCTCCTTGCACGAAACAACGCCCAAATCATGCAGCGCATTCTGCCAGAATCGCGAGTACAACAAGTGCCCCACCGCATGCTCGCTGCCACCCAGATACAAGTCAACGCCTTCGCGTTTGAGTACGTCGCCACTCCGTGGCGACCCCTTCCCTTCCTTCACGGCCTCCGAACCACCACTGATCCCCGATCCCATCCAGTACTTTTCCGCGTCCGCGCCAACCAGCGCATCCGCATTCTGCGGATCGCAATACCGAATCGCATACCAACTACTCCCCGCGCTGCCGGGCATCGTGTTCGTCTCGCGCGTCACAGGCGTATTCGCGGGCAGCAACGCCGGATCAACTCCCGCCTCGCCCGCCGTCGTCTGCACCCAGTCCTTCGCCTTTGCGAGCAGCGGCTGCGGGTCATCGCTCTCCACCGGCGCGTAATCCGCCAGTTCCGGCAACATCACCGGCAAGTGCGAAGCCGAAACCGGATACGCATTCCCCGCCGCGTCGTACACAATGGGGAATGGCTCGCCCCAGTACCGCTGGCGCGAAAACGTCCAATCACGCAATTTGTATTGCACACGCCGACGGCCGATGTTTTTGCTTTCGAGCCAAGCGATGATCCGCTGCTTCGCCTCAGCAGTCGGCATGCCATTCAGCGACACTTCATCACTCGCGGAATTGATCGCGATGCCATCACCGCTGAAACACTCGCCAGCTTTCTCATTGGCTCGATCACCAGCCACAACAACTTGCACGATCGCCAGTCCGAACTTCTCCGCAAACTCGAAGTCCCGCTCATCATGCCCCGGCACCGCCATAATCGCGCCCGTTCCATACCCCATCATCACGTAATCCGCCGCCCACACAGGAATCTGCTTGCCCGTCGCGGAGTTGATCGCATACACGCCCGTGAACGCGCCAGTCTTCTCCTTGCTCTCCTGCCGCTCCACATCACTGCGATTGCGGGCCCACTTCACATACTCAGCCAGCTTCGCGCGCGTCGCGTCATCCGCGCTTCCCGGCGTGTTGACGATCGCGCTGCACAATTCATGCTCCGGCGCAACAACCATGTACGTTGCGCCAAACAACGTGTCGGGCCGCGTGGTGAAAACGCGCAACGAGGTACGTCGGCTCTCCGAGCCGACCCCTTCCCCTTCTACCACGCCTTCCTTGCGCCAATGACCACCCAAACCAACTTGCTGATCGCTCGGACCCCTCAACGCCTCCGACACAAACGCCCAGCGATAATCACGCACGCTCGCGCACAACTTCGCCTCGACCGGATTGCGAGCGGTGTATCGTGCAAAAGCTCCAAGCCATTTCGCGTCGCGAATCACATGGTCGAACGCATCTTCCTGCCACAGCGAGCCCGACATGTTCTCAATCTTGTTAACCTGCGTCGCGCTCAATCGCTTGACGCTCGCGACAATGTCGCGCAGTTCGTGTCCGGCACGTGGTCTGATGATCCAGTGCACATGATTGCTCATCACGCACGCCGCAAGCACATCGCAGCGTTCACCATCAAAGTGCATGAGCGCACGCATAACAATGTCGCGCCCCGCGTCATTGAGATGCCATCCGTGCGTGTTCCACGTAACAAAATACGTCGCGCCTGGGACCATCACATGCGGCAAGCTTCGCACTTGCACGATCAATGTGCTCGGGCTTGGTTCACCCGCCGGATACGGATCGCACGGGAGGAAGTCTGCGTATGAGAGAGGCAATCTCGAGTCGGCATCGAACTGATGCGGAGCGTTGGTAGAAGTGGTAGGAGTCGGCTCGGAGAGCCGACGTACCTCAAACTCAATCTCCGCCCCCTCACTCCGCCCAATCCACTCCCGCTGCATCGCCTTCGTGCTGCTGGGCCAATCCAATCCCTCCAACTGATCAATCAGCCGATCCGCATACGCCGTGATGCGAAACATCCACTGCTTCATCGGCTTGCGCAACACCGCAAATCCGCCGCGTTCGCTCTTGCCATCAATCACTTCGTCATTCGCCAAAACCGTGCCCAGCTTCGGACACCAGTTCACCGTCGTCTCACTGCGATACGCCAGGCGATAGCTGTCGATGATGCGCCGCTGCGTCGCCGCGTCGATGCTGCCCCACGAAGCAAATACTTGTGCGCGTTCACTCTCGCTTACTTCATCCGCCCGCGGATTGAACCGCACCACGCGCGTGCCGCGCGCAAATGCGTCAACCAGCTCGCTCATAGGCTTCGCGCAACCAGCCACAGGCGAAACGCCTGTGCTGGTGCCTTCCCCCTCCTTCGCTCCCTCGCTCCTTCGCTCCTTCGCCCCCTCATCAAACCACGCCCCATACAGCTTCACAAAAATCCACTGCGTCCACTTGTAATACCCATCATCAATCGTGCCAAACTCGCGCGACCAGTCATACGAAAATCCAAATCGCTGCAACTGCCGGCGGAAATTGTCAATCGCCGTGCGCGTTGTCTTCGCCGGATGCACGCCCGTCGCTATCGCATACTGCTCCGCCGGCAAGCCAAACGCATCCCATCCCATCGGGTGCAGCACGTTGTGCCCCGTCATGCGTTTGTAGCGACAAATGATGTCGGTCGCCGTATACCCCTCCGGATGCCCGATGTGCAACCCAGCCCCGCTGGGATACGGAAACATGTCCAAGCAGTAATACTTGGGCCGCGACGCATCAAACCCCGCCTGCCCAGGATTCGGCGTCTCATACACTTTGGCCTCGCTCCACGCTCGCTGCCACTTGGGCTCCATCGCATTCGCGAACTGAGCGTCATACCGAAATTTGGGAGCATCGTTTGTCATTGGGGGAATCCAGAAGGCATTGGGGACTGGGGACTGGGCATCAGGGAAAACCGACCACCGCGTTCGATCACTACTTCGTCACTTCGTCACTTCCATAAAAAAAGGCCCCGCCGAGCGGAGCCTGTTGACACTCATCACCAGTTCGCGCAGAGGGCTACCAGCTTCTCACCTGCGTAAGCAGCGAGCGAGGCACCACCAGCCTCATCACCAATGCCATGTTGCGTTGCGAACGTTCCATGGTGCGAGTATAACCCCGCTCACCGCGGCACGCGCCCGGGCGTTCCCTTCACCTCAACCCGCGCCGCCTGCTTCTTCTGGGCCAGCAGCCGCTTGGCTTCGCCAGCCACCGCGAACGACCCCGTCACCAAAATCAAATCCGCCGTCTGAATCATCTTCGCCGCACGATTCATCGCATCACGCACACACTCTTCCACATGCAGCGGCTTGCCCACCAGTTCCACATATCGCTTGCCCAGCAACTTCGGATCCATCGCCCGCGCGTTGCCCTCCGCCCGCGTAAAGACCACTTTGTCGGCCCCGCTCGCAAGCGCCGTCAGCATCCCATCCACTTCCTTGTCAATCGCGCACCCAAACACAACCCACAGCGAGTCATACTTCATGTGCTGCCGCAAAGCCTTGATCGTCTCTCGCAAACTCTCCGGATTGTGCGCCCCATCCACCACAATCCTGGGCTCCAAGTGCACCACTTCCAATCGCCCCGCGCGAGGCGTCGCACTCAATCCCGCCGTCATCGGCGCGGGTGGCAGGTCATACCCCTGCCGCACCAACTCATCTGCGATGGACAACACCAATCCGCAGTTAAGCGCCTGATGCTCGCCCTTCAAAGGTACCGTCACGTGCTCCAGGTACAGTACTTGCCCCTTAAAGTTCACCTTGTGATGCGCCCCAAGCTCCACACTGGCTTCCAATCGCAACGAAAAATCATTCCCCACCCCCACCACCGTCAGCGGCGCATCCACACGCTCGGCTGTCGCGCGAAACACTTCAGTGACACTCTCACTGCTCTGCGGCAACACCACCGCCGGCACACCCTGCTTGATAATCCCCGCCTTGTGCGCCGCAATCTCTTCCAACGTCGAACCCAGAAACTGCCTGTGCTCGCCCTGAATCGCCGTGATTGCGCTCACTCGCGGCACAATCACATTCGTCGCATCCAGCAGCCCGCCCATGCCCGTCTCAATCACCGCAAAGTCCACCGCCTGCTCGGCAAAATACACGAGCGCAAGCGCCGTCACCAACTCAAAGTGCGTACAAGCACCCAGCCCCGCAGGCAACTTGTCTGCCGCACCCATCACGCGCCACAGCACATCAGTAAAATCCTCGCTGCTTACCCATTGCCCATTCACCTGCACCCGCTCTCGCAGTTCAATCATGTGCGGACTGGTGTACAACCCCACCGCATACCCGCACCCTTGCAGCATGCTCGCCGTCATACCGCACACGCTGCCCTTGCCCTTGCTTCCCGCCACGTGTACCGTCGCTACGCTCTCGTGCGGATTCCCAAGCGCCGCCATCAACGCCCGCATGCGCTCTAACTGAAACGCCGACTTCAGCCCCGCAACATCCGCAGCACCTTGCCGCGACGTCTCCACATTCAATCGCGCATCCAACGCGGCATAAGCCTGCGCGAGCGTCGTGAACTTGTGTGGCGAGTGAGCAGACATACGTCCATCATAGCAAATCGGCCAAATTATGCCAGAGAATTTCGCACAGATGCTTCCAGCAACTTGCTTTCACCAACTTGCATCACGGCGTCTTCACAAACGCCGCCATGATCAGGTCGTCCAAATACCGATCACCCATCCGCATGTAGTACCTGCGTCGCCCCTCTTGCACAAATCCATGTTTGCGATACAACGCAATGGCCGGCACATTGTCAGCAAACACCTGCAACTCCACCCTCGCGACGCGCGGATGCGCCTTCGCCCACGCAAGCGCCATCCGCATCATCGCATCACCCAGTCCCACCCCTCGATAATCATGCCGAATCTCCATCCCCAGCTTCGCCACGTGCGCAATGCGTCGAAAATTCTTCGTACCAATCGACAAGTCGCCAATCACATCATCATCGCCGTCACCGCATCGTGCTATGAGCCGCAACTCGTCTCGATCCGACGCGCCCACTCGCGCCGCTATCGCCTCCGCCTTCGCGTCCATCTCCTCAGGCTCAAACAACGTATACCCGCGCTCATCCGCCACGCTTCGCATGAGCTTCACGACGCCCGTGCCATCTCCAGCGTGCGCCGCACGCACCAGCACGCTCCGCCCATCGCGAAGTATGACCTGCTCTTTCATCGCTCTCACCCGTTGCGTCGCGTAAACGCGATGTGATCCGTGCTTGCCCGCTGCCCGCCCAGCTCGTGCACAATCCTCGCAATCTGCCCGCGGTGATACGTCGAGTGATTGAACACGTGCGTCAACACGTCACCAACACTGCTCACAAACTTCGATCCGTCACTCGCCGTGTATTGCAATTCCGCCGCCAAATCCGCATCACGCAGCCCAGCCAGAAACTCGCGCCACAATCCATCAACTTCCGCCGCCTGTGCCCGCGTCTGCGCCACGTCCCACGCCGGAAACCACTCCTTCGGATTTTCGTGAGGCGTCCCCTTGATCCGCATCAGCCACACGCGTCTCGCAATCACATTGTGAGGCACCAACCCACACGCCCGCGTGAACTTGTCCTCACCACGGTTCGCCGCTGGCACCGTCTCAAGCGAAGCCACGCTCCGTTCATTCGCCCACGACTCATACGCCAGCATCTGTTGGAAGTGTGCAATCAAACTCATGTGCGAACGATAGCTCACCCGCGCAGCTTCATGTCGGCCCACCCCAACCCACACACCATCAAACCCCATCACGCCCAAGCACCTCTTCAACCTCCGCGCTCACGCCCGCACCCATCGCCTCCAGCATCTCCCGCGTCGCGCCACGCAGCCCGCTAAATACGCTCCGGCTCACAATCGCATGCCCAATGTGCAACTCCACCACGCCAGGCAGCACCGCAATTGCGCTCACATTCTGATAGTTCAGCGCATGCCCCGCATTGAACCGCATCCCCCGATCAACAATCGCCAACCCGGCGTGTATCACGCGTGTCAACGCCTCTCGCAGCATCGGCTCGCGAAAATCCCCGCCGCAGCTCGCAAAGACATCCGCATAAGGCCCCGTGTGCACTTCGCACACATCAAACCCCGCGTGCAAGCACGCATCAATCTGCCGCTCGTCCGCATCGATAAACGCACTGACCTGCGCCCCGCCATCACGCAGCCGCCGCACTACCTCGCGCATCCGCTCCAACTGCCCCGCCACATCCAGCCCGCCCTCCGTCGTCACTTCATTGCGCCCCTCAGGCACCAACATCGCGCTATGCGGCTTCACCTCGCGTGCAATCGCAATCATCTCATCCGTCGCCGCCATCTCCAAATTAAACTTCACCCGCGTCAGCTCGCGCACCACACGCACATCCCGATCAATCACATGCCGACGATCCTCGCGCAAATGCACCGTCACCCCATGCGCCCCGCCCAACTCCACCTCCTGCACCGCCCGCGCAATATCCGGCTCGCCATACACCGCACTCTTGCGATACCGCGCCTGCCGCAGCGTGGCGACATGATCGATGTTGACCGAGAGCAGTGCCATGGCGAATGGTAGTTGGGGGGAAGGGAGGACGGAGAACGGAGAGCAGGGAGTAGAGATCAGGAAAAAGCAAAGTCTCCCTACCCGCTCCCTGTTCCCCGTTCCCCGCGCCCCTCCCTACCCTCCCCCACATGCGTTTGCTCCTCCTCCCCGTGGGCTCACACGGCGACATCCACCCCTCTATCGCCATCGCCCACGAACTGGCAAAACGCGGCCACCAAGGCATCATCGCGACCAACCCCTACTACGAAAAACTCATCCGCAGCGAGAACCTCCCCTTCGAGCCGCTGGGCGATCACCTCGACCTCGCCCAAGCCGCGCAGACCCCCGGCGCGATGGACGAACGCATGGGCTCGCTCAAGCTCATGCGCCGGCTCATCATCCCCGCCATCCCCGGTGCAACCAAACAACTGCTCGAAATCTCGCAGCGCATCAAACCCGACGCCATGCTGATGCACCCGCTCTCGCTGGGCGCGCCCAGCATTTGCGAAAAACTCAACATTCCCTTCGCCTGCTCCAACCTCGCGCCCGTCGGCTGGATGAACCCCGTCGACCGCCCCATCTTCAACTCCTGGGAAAAAGATGAGCCGCCCCTCTGGATGTCCCATCTCCAAATCTTCATGGGCCGCACCGTCATGCGCTTCCTCCTCGACGGCCAGCTCAACCGCATCCGCCGCGACATGGGCCTTCGCCCGCAGCGCAATCACTTCTTCAACCTCTGCCTCGGCGGCACCATCAACATCGGCCTCTGGTCGCGCCACTTCCGCCCCGCCCTCGCTGGCGATCCGGCAACCGGCCTCATCTGCGGCTTCCCATGGTTTGACCGCGTCCGCGCCCACGACGCCGAACAAGATCGCCTCCATTCCTTCCTGCACGACGACGAACCTCCCATCATCTTCTCACTGGGCACCGCCGCCGTTCACGTTGCAGGCAAGTTCTACGAAGCCGCCGCCCAAGCCTGCACCCTGCTCAATCGTCGCGGCCTCTTGCTCACCGCAAAGCCCGAATACGCCCCGCGCACGCTGCCGTCCAACGTCCAAGCATTCAACTACGCCCCCTTCTCGCAAGTCTTCCCGCAATGCGCCGCAATCGTCCACCACGGCGGCATAGGCACCACCGCTCAAAGCCTGCATGCAGGTCGCCCGGTTCTCGTCACACCCATGAGCCACGACCAATTCGACAACGCCGCCCGCGTCAAGCGCCTGGGCGTTGGCCTTCGCCTGCGGCACGCCAGCGTCACGCCACAACGTCTGGTCGATCGCCTCCGCCGCTTGCTCGACGAGCCAGCATTCGCCAATAGCGCCAAAGCCCTCGCGCCAAAAATCGCCGAAGACAACGGCGCAGCCACCGCCGCCGACGCCCTCATCAAAGCCTTCGCATAAGCATGCATCGCTCGCGTCTACTCACGCCCGATGCTTAGGCGGCGCGCCATTCAACACCGCCCACACATCCTTCACCACCCAGCTCATGTTCGCATGCGCCGTCGCCGTCGCCGCCGCCAAGTGCGGACTCACATGCGCATTGGGCAACTGCAACAACGGATACGTCGGCCCAAACGGCTCAGGCTCATGCACATCTATCAACGCCGTCGCCTTGTTGTTGTCTCGCAAAAACGCCGCCAGCGCAAACTCATCCACGATAAACCCGCGACTGGTGTTCACAAAGATGACTGTGGGCCGCATCTGCCGAAACACATGGGCATTCACAAACCGCCGATTACTCGCCCGCGTGTCCACATGCACGCTCACAATGTCCGCCCACCGCAGCAAATCCGTCAGAGGCATAGGCCTTGCCCCAAATCGCTTTTCCTCCGCAATCTCCGCCACGTCGTAATACCCAACTTCCATATCAAACCCGCGCGCCATCTTCGCCACGCGAGAGCCAATCCGCCCCAGCCCCAAAATCCCCAGCCGCAGCTCGCCCAACTGATTCGGCGCCTCCAGCTCCTTGCGAATCGCATTCCACTCGCTGCTCTGAATCGCCTTCTCCAAGAACACGCGAGGCCGCACCGCGTCCATCAACATCACAAACACATACTCCGCCACCGCCGCACTATTGGCATCAGGCGTGTGTACCACCACCACACCCCGCTTCGCGTGTTCTTGG
>VYLN01000016.1_pt1 | contig 57986 bp, 56 predicted proteins | sample 5109471 | NCBI WGS metagenome assembly VYLN01 (sample SAMN12291806, study PRJNA351875) | freshwater metagenome | isolation source: freshwater lake | place: USA: Michigan, Lee Lake | collected 2013-08-06 | reverse complement strand
TGGGCGAATGGTGGAATGCTGGCATCACCAATCACGTCAACCCCACGGGCCGATTCGAAATCGGCGGCCCGCACGGCGACACGGGCCTCACCGGTCGCAAGATCATCGTCGATACCTACGGCGGCATGGGCCGGCACGGCGGCGGCGCCTTCAGCGGCAAAGACCCCACGAAGGTTGACCGCAGTGCGGCATACATGGCGCGGTACATCGCCAAGAACGTCGTCGCCTCGGGCCTGGCTGATCGCTGCGAAGTGCAGCTCAGCTACGCCATCGGCGTTGCTGAACCCACCAGCGTGCTCGTTGACTGCTTCGGCACCAACAAGGCCGACGAAGCCAAAATCAGCAAAGCGATTCGCGATCACTTCCCCCTCACGCCCCGCGGCATCATCGAAACCCTCGGCCTGCGCACCGCAATCTACGGCGCAACCGCCAAGCACGGCCACTTTGGCCGCAAGCCCTACAGCGAGCGCTACTTCGACAAGGTCAAGCGAGAACACCGCGGCCCGCAACTGGGCTTCTTCTCGTGGGAAAAGACGGATAAGGCCGAAGCCCTGAAGAAGAGTGTTTAAAAGAGGCGGGAGTACCGAAGTACCGAAGTACCGAAGTACCGAAGAAAAAGGCACTCCGCCAACACGCAACAAATTGAAAACGGGCAAGGCACACGCCTCGCCCGTTTTTCTTTGTCTTTGGCTTTCTCTTTACTTCGTCACTTCGTCACTTCGTTACTTCTTCTCACTTCGTCACTTCTTCCTACTTCCCACTCAGCACCTTCAACATCGCCGCTTCCTGCTCGCTCTTCACTCCCGCCCGCATCGCGATCAACTGCTCGATGCTCGCGCGTGGCGGCTTGCCCGCAGCTTTATCGTCTTCCAGCATCTGGTTGCCCACGCGCGTGCGCCGCTCCACTTCCTTGGGCCACCACGCAATCGCGTCGGCACATGTGTCCGCTGCTGTGCGGAACGTCAGCCCCGCCGCCACGGCCTTCGCACAATTGCGCTGCGCGAAGCCCGCCGAGTCGCCCTCGGCTGGCACCAAAATCCCGAAGTTCACCGGCAGATTGTTCGTCTGCATGTACGTCTCAAGCCACGACCACGGCGCGTACACCGGCGTCGCTGGCGTCTTGCCAATGGCCTTCGCCGCACTGGCCGAAGCCGCTAGGAATTGAGCCTGCGTGAGCAGATCCTGTTTGCCTTTGTTTGGCCCCGTCACGTTGTACACGCCCATCGTCTTGCGCTCGATGCATCGCACCACAAACTCCGCAAGATCGCGCACATCAACAAATTGTACAGGCGTATCGGGCGTGCCAGGCACCAGCATCTCGCCCCCTTGCGTCACGCGCCAAGGCCAGCAGATAAACCGATCCGTCGGATCACCACGACCCACGATAAAGCCGGGTCGAATGTTGGTCACGCGCCCAGGCATCGCCTCTTCCGCCGCCTGCTCGCAAAGTGCTTTCAACGGCCCGTACAACTGCTGCACGTCTTCGCTCGTGGGCGTATCAGTCTTTGCAATCTCGCCCGACTCATCTTCGTTGGGCACGTTGTTGTTCGCATACACCGAAATCGTCGAGATGAACACATACTGATCACTCGCCTTCGCCAGCGCCTCTGCACTCGCCTTCACGATTCGCGGCACGTATCCGCTGGTGTCAACCACCGCGTCCCACTTGGTGCCGCTCGCAATCGCATCTTCAATCTGCGAAAGTCCCTTGGGGCTGGTTTCGTCCTTCTCTTCCGAATGCAGATTCGGATCGCGATTGCCGAACAGTTTTTCAACGCCGTCAATTGTGCCGATACGTTTCTCGGTCTTGCCGCGATTGAAAAGTGTGAGCGAATGCCCGCGCGCCTTGGCGGCTTCAACCACTGCCGGGCCCAGAAAGCCAGTGCCACCAAGAATCAGAATCCGCAGCGATTTGCCTGCCGCGGGTTTGGCATCGTCACTGTTTGGCATCGCAAAAACGCCTCCTGCCGACGAGATAAGCAGCGCGCCAGCAGCAAGCCCGACACCCTGAGCAAGGAACGCGCGACGCGACGAATCGGTGGTGATGTTGAAAGTCATGGCGGTTGCTACGCGCTGCCCTCGCCGCACGTTTCATGAAACGCCCAAGGTTTCTTTGCGAACAATGCCCGCATGCTGCTTCGCAACGTCTTCGCCGCGTCACTTGCTCTCACTGCCACCTTCGCAATCGCGCAAGATGGTGCCGCTCCCGCGCCGGTGCCGCCCGTTGTGCCCAGTACAACTAACACACCAACAGGCAAACCAACAAGCCCATCAACCGACGCAACATCCGCGCCAGCCGCAGCACCATTCACCACCGCCGACGAAGTCGTCGCCGCCTTCGAAACACGCGGCAACGCACTCTCCGACGCCGAATTCGCCGCCGCTGCGCCGCTCATCGATGCAGCCGCGACCGCTGATTCGTCTGCCGCCAAGTGGAAGTACGCCAAAGCCGTCCTCGCCGCACATGCACGCGATTTCAAAGTCGCCCGCAACCTGATGCGCGAAGTAGTCAAGGCCGAAACCGAAAGCGCCGTCTACCACATGACGCACGCTGGCTACACGTTCATGTCCATCAACGATGCCGGCACTCTCGATCAGATGAGTCTCGCCGAAGAAGGTCGTGATGCGTACATCGAAGCTCTCCGCATCGACTCCACGCTCATCGAACCCCGCATCGGCCTCGCCGAGTTCTACATCCAAGCCCCCGGCATCGCAGGCGGCAGTTGGAAAAAAGCCAACGAGCAAGCCCAGGCTCTGATCGATCTGCCGGATGGCCGCGGCCAGTTCTACGGCTACATGATGAAAGCCCGCATCGCCGCTGAGCGTGATCGCTGGAAGGAAATGAGCGAGAACTTCACGCTAGCCGAAACCGCGCAAGGCGAAGAAGCCAGCCCGTTTGTCGCGATGATCTCGCACGCCAACGCACTGCTCGATAAGAAAGAAGACGCCAAAGCCGCGTTGGTACAAGCCGAGCGTGCCCTGCCCCTCGCCCCCGCAACTGACTACACCGTCCACGCGGTGATGGGTCGCTGCAAGCAATCGCTCAAAGATTGGCAAGGTGCCGCCGATTCATTCGCGCAGGTGCTTGCCATCAAGCCCGACGCCAAACTCAGCCGACTCGGCTACGCAACCGCTCTTGAAAAACTCGGCAAGCAAACCGAGGCCCTGCAACACTACCGCGAATTCGTCACTCGCTTCCCCAGCGATGATCTCACCGAAAAAGCCAAAGACGGAATCGCGCGTCTAAATCGCGCCGGCATTCGGTAAAGCTCTACGTAGCTCGCCAGCCCACTCACTGCTCTTGCGGCCGCCGCAAATTCGCGTCCGCCATCACGCGCTCACTCTGCACATGCGACATTACCGGCACGCGCGACTTGCCCGTCTTCACGGCTACATGGATGTAAGGTACGCACATGCCGCAGCCATACCCGGCGTTGGTTGCGTCTTGCAACTTCTCAACATCGCACCCCAGGTGCTTGCTCAATTCAAGCAACTGATTGAACGTCACATTGCGACAAATGCAGCGGTCCACGCTCATGGCGTCACCTCGGCACACGCTTGTTTGCTTACCACTCGCGCCAGTCGGGCACATAATGCTCGCCCAACGCCGCTTGCGTCGCGCCGCCCACCGATCCAATGACGCCCGTGTTGCCCGCACTGAGCCACGCTTGCTCGCCCTGCACCGCTCGCACGCTGCCATCGGCGCGAGCCGTCACCGCAGCGCCCGCAATCACGCGCGACGCATTCCCGCCGTGGCGGAATGACGTAGTTGGTGACCAATTGTTGTACCATCCCGCATTACCATCATAAAGCAAAGGCGGGTCCAGCAAAGCGCAATTTCGTAGGCCTTGCAAAGAAATCATACTATCGGCAAATACGAAAACAGACGTTGGCATGCGGATATCGATCACTTTTCGCCAAGGCCTTGCACCAATCACACCCGCCCAACCGGGCGTGCGCGAAGGCGTCAGGTAATACCCGTTGTATCCATAGGTACTGGTCGGTTGTTGCGCCGCTTGCGCTCTGTAAGAACCCCAAGGTTGAGCCGGACACTCAAAAACACTCTTCTGTGTGAGATCCGCTTCCACAAAGTCCGCAATGAAACCTGCGCGATGCTCGACGCGCGTCGTCCCATCAACATCCGCGTCCACACGCCCCCACCAATACGTGGCTCCACTCCCACCATCATCCTCGCCAAAACTCGCCGCGGGCATCGCAAAGTCGCGATACGTGTTGGCGTACATTGTCCACGCTGTAACAAGTTGCCGCTGATTGCTCAGGCACACCGTCTGCCTCGCCGTGTTTCGTGCCGCGCCCAGTGTCGGCAAAAGCAACCCCACCAGTAGCGCGATAGTCGCGAGCGTGACGAGCAACTCAATCAGCGAAAAACCGCCGCGCCGACTTCGCTGCTGACCAAGATCATCACGATCACACTGCGCAATCTGCACGCTGACTCCATTCATCGCGCTTCCTCCATCACTCGCACTTCATCGCTGCGCAGCAGTGCCCGCAGCGCATCACGATCCGCGGCATTCACGCTGCCGTCACCATTTACATCTCGTGCGCCGCTGCCGGCCGCCCACGCGTACAAATCATCTATCGACCGCCGCTTGTCGCCGTTCACGTCAAACGCCGCCGGCACTCGTCCAAATGCCACCAGCCCGCCAACACCCACGCTGTACATGTTGGGCCCCGCAAGCGCCACGCTTCCACCCGCCAGCGTTGACTGCTGCACCACAAATCCCGCTTGCACAGGCGTACGCGTTGGATCAATCACGCTCAGTGAGCTGCCACTTGCAATCGTCGTCCCCGCTGCCTGAATCGTCGGCACCACCAGCAGCGTCTGCCCACCAAACATACTCGCCGCAGGTTGCGCGTTGTAGCCGCTCAATCGCAGATACTCGCTTACATCAAATCGCCCATCACCATCGAGATCAACCCACGTATCGCTCGCCGTGTTCCACAATGTCGCGCTGCTGCCCAGCGACGCATCAAGCCACAGCAGACTCGGCACACTGCCAAACCCGCTGATGCCCGTCGCCAGCGCAACGCGCCCGCTCGCCAGCACAATCGGATTCGCGTTCGTTCGATTCGTCGACGTCTCACCCAGCAACGCGCCGCTTCGTGCATCCAGCCGCACCGTGTTCGCACTCGTGAGCCCACCACTAAACGCGTACGAACTCGCAAAGACTTCAAGTCCGCCCGATGGCGTCACCGCCAGCGTGCAACCACCAAAAAAGCCCTGCAAACGTGTGTTACTAAACGCCCACGCCGCCGCTGGCCCAGTGCTCGCCTTCGCATCAAACGCCGCAATCGTCCCCGCCGTCACGCCGGCTTCGCCGATGGTCGCAACCACAACCAAGTCATTGCCACCAAGCCGCCGAGGCATCATTGCCGGCGTGTTGCCGCTGGTGTTGCCAAGAGGCACACTCCACACAAGATCACCAGGCTGCCACGGATTCCGTATCGCATCAAACCCGTCAAGATTGATGCACACCAGCTCACCCGCAACCGGCCCCGGACTAAACGTCGTCACGAACACGCGATCGCTCGCACCAAAATCATCCGTCACCAGCGGACTCGCATTCACCACACTCTGCGGCAACACCACCGACCACACCGCCGCACCACTGCCAACATCCAACGCAGCAATCGTGTTCCCAGCCGCGACAATCACCGTGCCATTGCCCGCATCAATCGCCAGCGACGACTGACTCTCAAGCACGGGCTCTTGCGCCAGTGCTCGTCGCCACACAATCGCTCCAGTATCTCGCGAAACACAGAACACATAAAACACCCGCACCTGCCCCACCGCTTGCGTACTGCCAACTGCAAATACGCGCGAAGCATCAACCACAGGCGACTGCTGCGCCAGCCACGCAATCGCCAATCCATTGTCACTCGTGAGCGTCCACGCAGGCGTTGCCACATCCGCCCGCGCATGCCGAGACACCGCATTGCGGGCATTGCCACCCGCAAACGTCAGCCACGCCCCCGCCGGGTCACTCGCCTGCGTACTCATTTGCGCAGTAACATCGCGCGCGGCGACCAACACGCTCGCGCCGCACGCCAATCCAACCAGAAGTTGCATCGAACACTTTCTCAAACCCCAGCGCAATCACCTTCGCAACCACGCCGAGAAGCTCTCAAAGCACACAGGTCCGAATCACTCTTCTCTCGGTGCCCTCTGTGTTAAACCTGCCTCACCGCCGCCGCAGCAGCAGCATCGCCGCACCAGCCAACAGCGCCGCAGCTCCGCCCGGCCCAGGCACCGCTGTCACATCGCTTAGCGCATCAATCTCCACATCTACGCTGCTGCCACTCGGCACACTCACGCGCACAAACGAAATCTGCGAAAGTCCCAGCGCGCCAATATCAACACCCAGCCCGCCGCCCGAGCCGTCATAGCCCGCAATAAGTTCGCTCAGCGTCTTGTTCTGCCACGCAAAATTCGGATTCACCGGCTTGGTGAAGTCACTCTGCACACTGCCTGCCGGCCCACCAAACGCACTGGTCTCATCCAAATACCCCAGCGTCGGAAACAACCCATCCGCCCCGCTCGCAGCAACAAACCACAGCACACCATCAGCCGACACCTCAACGATGCCACCATCGCTGCTAATGCCCGTCGTACGCGGCGTCACAAAATCACTCGTCGTGAAAAACGAATTCCCAAACACCAGCAAGTCCACGCCAAACGGATTCAGCGGATCATTCACCACCGGCTCATCAAACCGCACCGTCAGCGAGCCGCCCGCACCGATCGACACAAACTCATCAAACCCATACGCGCCAGCAAACGGCGTCACGCTCCCCGGAAACGACCCAAACGGCGAGTCCTCACCCGTCACGCGCTCCGGACTTCCAAGCACGCTCAGCGGATTCAAATAGTCGCTGCTCGCATTGCTGCCCTGCGTGTAATTCACCACGCTATCCGCCCACGGATTGCTGCCCGCGAACGCTGACCCGCTCGCAATCACAAGCCCCAACAAACCAATCCTCCCCAAACCAACACACAAAGAACCCACCATCTCTCCAAAACCTCTCGCTCATCTCTCGACAAGCTCGCACGTCCCGTTTCGCGCAGGACAGCCTTCCAACGAGAACCATCAGGGTTCTCACCGGGGCCCAATCTGCACGCGCAGACGTTTCGCGAAGAAAGCGGACGACACAGGGCGAAATGCACGGAAATGCGTGCGCACTCGCCACGGTCTTCAGCCCCGGCATCTGCCAGCACGCAGCCAGCACACACCATTCGCGAGGGCCCGAACCATGTCGCTGGCAGGTCTTCCGGCTTGGAGCTTCGCAAAGATCAACCTTCCCAGCAGCACAGGCTTCTCAGCCCATCTCTACCAGTGGCCGCGTGCAACTCGGTCTCACAACCGCTTCGCACACTCTGACCTCTGCGTCAACACCCCTTACGGCGGCGCGTCCGCGGTGGCTTCTCACCACACTTCCCTTTTCACCCACGCGGCACAAGTGAGGCCTGCGTCCCGTGGGCACCAATGACGTCCCAGCATAGGCAGCATGCAATTCACGCGGCAAACGTCCACTACCCCCGCGCCACCATCACCTCCAACGCAACCCACAAGTTGATATCACGCACTCCCTCGCGTAACTAATCACATCACACTCGCTCCAACACAACCTTCACACATTTTCCTTCGCTTCGATCTGAAAGATCGCCCCCGCCGCGCGCCACTAGTGTCGGCGGCGATAACCGCACATCGCCGCATCACCACTAACTTCCGAAGGAGTCTCTCATGTCTTTCTCTTCTCGCACACGTCACATCGCTCTCATCGCCGGTTCCGCAATCACCGCGAGCTGCGCCCTCGCCCAAGGCACGCCCGGCCTCTGGTCGCGCGGCTTCCTCCACACGCCCGATGCCGCAACCACCCTCACGCCCAGCGGACCAGGCCGCGTCCTCGCCAGTAGTTCCGGCGGCGGCAATCTCCTCACCTCCGTCCAATGGCCCTTCAGGCTTGGCGGCATCGTCACCTGCGACACCAGCAACCTCGACGCACCCTCGCCCGGCCTGCCCATCCGCAGCATCACGTCAACCTTTCACGACGGCTCAACCCAAATCGGCACACTCATCGCCCGCGGCAAGCACTTCACGGGCCGCCCACCGATCCAGATCAATCGCACCATCGCCTGCGACTTCTCCAGCTCCGGCGCAATCGCCGTCGAGTGGCGCTGCATTGATGAAAACGGCATCGTCCTCGCCCAAGGCATCACCAGCGGCCCCTTCCTCGAATGCGATGACCTCAGCGACTACCCGCCCAGCGATTCATCCAGCTACGGCCTTGGAAGTGGCAAGGCCACGTTCAAAGAGTTCACCGTCACCAAGCGCACCGGTTCGGCCCGCGTCTACTCCACCACCGGCCCCGTCTTGGTCGCTGACGTCGCCACCATCAGCTTCCGCCCCATCTGGTGCATCACTTCACCGTGCCCGGGCGATGGCCTTGGCATCAGCAACATGGACATCACCACCAGCAACCTCCCGCAACTCGAAATGGGCGACGCTGTCTGCAGTTGGTCCTGGGGCGTCTGCAACACCGGCAGCAAAGGCACCAACCGCATCACCGTGCACGGCACCGAAGGCACCAAAATCACTGAAGCTCTCGACGCCGACATGGATGACGACGGCCTGCTCGACAAAGTGCTCGGCGCAGGCGCGGTTGCTGGCATCACCGGCGGCGCAGTCGCCGGCATCGTCGTCGCTCGCCCCACACTCGCCCAAGATACCGAGCCCACCGGCCTCAGCTTCCGTAAAAACTACGTCGGCCACGTCAGCCTCATCAAACAACGCACCGCTGCTGGCTTCGCCAGTTCCATCACCACCCAAACCGACCCGCTCACCGGCCAAATGACCATCACCCCCGACTTCTCCTCCATCGGCAGCACCGAGTGGGAAGTCACCGGCTACGGCCCAACCGGCGATGTCGTCGGCACCGCCATCGTCTGCTGTGCCTCGGGCGTCTTCAACAACCGCTGCCCCGGCAGCTACGAAAAGTGGGTCTTCTACCCACCCAACTGGTACTTCCTGGGCTGCTACACCCCAACTGAATTCATCCTCCCCGGCGGCACCGTCCTCACCGGCGTCACCAGCCTGCGCTTCGCCCCCGTCACCGGAGCCGACCTGCTCAGTGACGTCGAACAAATCGAAATCCTCGATCAGGCCCCCGACCAGCCCGACGGCATCGCCACCCCTCTCCAAGTCGGCCTCATCGAAGTCGTCACCGCCGCCCCCGTCGGCACGCCCGCCTGCGACACCATCGACTTCAACAACAACGGCGTCTTCCCCGAAGACCAAGACGTCGTCGACTTCTTCGATGTCCTCGCCGGCGGCAACCCCGCTACCTGCGATGCCGCCCTGGGCTGCCAAGACATCGACTTCAACAACAACGGTGTCTTCCCCGAAGACCAAGACGTCGTCGACTTCTTCAACGTCCTCGCCGGCGGCGCGTGCCCGTGACCGGCAAAGCCGGGCGTAACGCGATAAAGCGAAAAGCGATACACCGATAAATGCTGAGAGGGCCGGGCCCGAGCAACCGCTCGGGCCCGTTTTCATTTGCGAGCATGTCGCAGCTTCGTGCGATTCCCATTGACAATCAGGGAATCGCGAGTATCTTGAGCTTCACGCAAAAACGCGGCCGCGCAGCCGCGAGTATTGGTTCGTGGATGGAAGTCCGGGGAGAACGACGTGTCCGTAAAGACCTTCATCAGCGTCGCCGCGTTCGCGGCCGTTTCCGGCTTAGGCGCATCGTTCGCCTCCGCCCAGATCACCATCCCCATCGTGCCCATCGGCAACCCGGGTAACGCGGCGGACTCCACCGGCTACGGCTCGGTGGCGTACACGTACAACATCGGCACCACCGAAGTGACCAACGCGCAGTACGCGGCGTTCCTCAACGCCGTAGCCACGACGGACACCAATGCTCTTTACAACAACAGCATGGCAGGGCCGTTCGGTGGCATCACTCGCGCGGGCTCGCCGGGGTCGTACACCTACGCAACTGTCAGCGGGCGGGCGAACAACCCGGTGAACTTCGTCTCGTTTTGGGATGCGTGCCGCTTTGCCAACTGGCTGCACAACGGCCAGCCGACGGGCGTGCAGAACAACGCCACCACCGAGACCGGCGCGTACACGCTTACCTTGAGCGGCACCAACGCCAACACCATTACCCGCAACGCGGGCTGGCATTGGGCCGTGACCAGCGAGAACGAGTGGTACAAGGCTGCGTACCACCAGCCCGCCAGCGCGGGCGGCGACGCCGACAACTACTGGCTGTACCCGACCCAAAGCAACGCTGTCCCCACAACCGCGCAGGCGAACTCCTTCGGTAACGGCATCAACAACACCGTGCCCGTCGGCTCGTACGCGGCCAACTACTACGGCACGTTCGACATGGGCGGAAATGTGTGGGAGTGGAACGAGGAGATCGGCTTCGGCTCCCTCCGCGGCTTTCGGGGCGGGTCGTTCGACGATGCCAATATCAACCTGCGGGCCGACGTCACGCCGTACGCCGATCCGTCGCTCAACGAGTTTAGTGCTGTCGGGTTTCGAGTCTCCCAGCACCCGGCCCCATCTCCGGTCTGCGACGACATCGATGTCAACAACAACACCGTCTTCCCCGAAGATCAAGATGTGATTGACTTCTTCGACGTGCTCGCCGGCGGTAACCCCGCCACCTGCGATGCCGCCCTGGGCTGCCAAGACATCGACTTCAACAACAACGGCGTCTTCCCCGAAGACCAAGACGTGGTCGACTTCTTCAACGTCCTCGCCGGCGGCGCATGCCCATAAGCCTCGCCGAAGCGGGCGAGTAAAGCGATACACCTGCAAAGCGACAAAGCAATAAATGCTGAGAAGCCCGGGCCCGAGCAAACCGCTCGGGCCCGTTTTCATTTCAACCCACCGATATCGCTATGCCTTTATTTTCGCTTTTCACTTTTCACTTTATCGCTTTGCAACCCCCTCTCGCGCAATCCGGTACACTTCGGCCATGCCGCCCCCGCCCGCTGGCAAACCTCGTGACGAAAGACCCCAGCCTCCCGGCCAACCCGCACCCACGCCGCCGCCCGGTGGGGCAGGAACCTTCTGGTCTTCGGGCATGCCCGCTCACGCCAAGCCCGAGGAGTACGCCTTCGACATCGCGCCGCCCGACCCGGCGGTGGAAAAAGCCAAGCAACGCAAACGCGTGGCCTCCAAGAACGCCAAGCCCGCGCCGCCGCGGTTGTGCGAGCATTGCAAGTACAACATGGTCGGCATTCCCGGCAACATCTGCCCCGAATGCGGCGGCGAGAACCGCCCGCTCTCGCTGTTAGCCCTTGATCCGCACCTGGCCCAGCAATCACGCGAAATCACGCGAGCAACCTACGCCCGGCCCATCATCCTCACCATCGTAGGTCTGGCCTTGATGATGTTAGGTCTGTTTGTTTTCAAAGCTCCCTGGCCTTATTACATCGCGTACATCATTATCTGGATCGCGCAGGTGCCCCTGGGCATGCTGGCTCTGTGGATCAGCCAGCAGTTCATTGTTGATTATGATGGCGAATGGCCGCTGACCACGCTGCGCTTCGCCGCCATCTACGCCCTCGTCGGCAACCTGCAAGTGTGGATTCCCATTGCGTTTTTACCCGCGATTTTGACGTATCTGGGTTACATGGTGCTGTGCGCGACCGAACTCGAAGTCGAAGGCTTCGAAGCCCGCGTCATCGCCGCCGTCATGTGGGCGATCGGCGTCGCGGCGTGGCTGACGGTGATTGTGATTGCGACGTAGTCGCTGGTTACGGATAATCCTGCCGCGTCGGCCTGATCAAAACATCACTCACATGCACATGCGCTGGCTGCTGCACGATAAACCCAATCGTCCGCGCCACATCTTCGGGCTTGAGCACAGGACCAATGCGCCCCTTCACCTCGGCGAACCACTCGGGCTTGTAGCCCGCGACGCCTTGAAACTCGCTCTCGACAAACCCCGGCTCAATCAGCGTCACGCGAATGCCCTTAGGCCCAAGCTCGCGCCGGCTTGCCTCGGCCAGACTGTTCACTGCAAACTTCGTCGCGCCATACATACTGCTGAACGGGCTGATATGCCGGCCCACAGTGCTGCCCAGCACCACGATGTCACGCGGCTTGCTGGTTTCACCAAACACTCCGCCGCCCGCAAGTCGCTCGGCTTCCATCTCCGCCAGCATGCGCTCGCCCGCCACGCGAATCAGTTTCGCCGCACCGATGATGTTGGTGCGAACCATCTCTTCCCACTGCGACATGTCACTCGTGATCGCGCTGCCCGCCAGCCCTCGCCCCGCGTTGACCACCACGATGTCGGCCTCATGCGCGGGGTTGCCCAGCGCATACCGCCCCACATCCATCACGCGCGTAATCACCGCATCATCGCAGCAGTCTCCAACAACGCACGCAACTGATCCAGCGCCGCCAAGCTCCGCCGACAACTCAGTGAGCATCGCCTGCCGCCGCCCATTTGCAACCACAAACGCCCCCAGCCGCCCAAGCTCAACGGCAATCGCCCGCCCAATCCCCGCCGTCGCGCCCGTGATAATCGCCGTCCGCTGTGCAAGTGGATAGTTCATGTCCAATTGTAGAGCAACCCAACTCCCTAGTGCCTCGTCCCCAGTCCCTAATCCCTGCTAGTAATCCGTCCCCTCTACCGTCATCCCCGTCAGCGTCGCTGAGAACGCCGTCTTGCCGGTGGGTCCATCAATCAGCCCCATCACATCCGTCACGAACCGCTTGCGTTGCCGCTTCACGCCGCTGTTCAAGATGTACAGGTTCTGCCCCGGGCTTAGGGCATTGCGGAAGACGCAATTTTCAATCCGCAGGAACAAGCAAATCCGCGAATCGCCCGTGTGCGCCAAGAACGCATACGCCGCCAGCTGCGCCGCCGCTTCAACCATCAACACGCCCGGAAAAGTCGGCTTGTCCGGAAAGTGCCCCGCACACCAGAACTCATCATCGCGCACGCGCTTGAGGCCCATGCACTGCATCCAGTCGGCACTGTGCCACACAATGCCGTCCAGCAGACTCATCACCCCGCGATGCGGAATGAGCTGCTCGATCTGCGACTTGGTCAAGACAAACTTGCCGAAGTCAATCGACGACACATCAAACGGCAGGCCGCCCGCCGCAGGTTGAGCTTGAGTATCTTCCATAGCGATTCCCAACGACGCGGCCGCTAAGCCGCGCCGGGTTTGTTGAACAAGTTAGGCCTCAGGTTTCTCGTCGCGAGACTCAAGCACCTTCTCGCGAATTGCCTGCGCCTGGGCCTTAATGTCCTGCATGGACTTGCGGACACGTGTGCCAGCGGTTTTATTGCCGCCTTTCCACTTCAGCCAGTCGTCTTTTGATTGGGCCACCAGTTGTTCGAGTTGTGTGAATTCATCCATTTTCGCAAGCCTCCCAACGAGCGCGTAAAAAAACGCCTCGTCGTCCCGATGGTACCCGCAGGCGGGGGGCTGGGAAGACCAAGACAGAGTCATCGGACGTGCCAACTTCAATAATTTACCAGAACAGGGGGTATTCTCGGTCCTAATGCACCACCATGGGCAGCATTTCTTGCACGTGCCTGAGTGCCGACTTCAAATACTTCTGGTTGCTCCCCTCGATCGCAATGAGCGCCGGGGCACACGCGCCCATCAGCACGCGCCGCAAATTCGCCAACTCGTTGTAATCCCCCACCGTGGGCAAACCGGCTTCTCGCCGCAGCCTTGCGAGCAAACTCACGGGCTTCACGTGTCCAATCCACTCCTCGTGCCCCCAGTACTGCCGCTCCAAATACAGCGCATCCTCAATCCAATTCCCCGGATGCACCAGAGCTAGATCAATCAACACACAAGGCCCGTCTCCCGGAGCCGCCAGCGTGCAACCCGGCGCAACCCGCCGCAACGCATTCGCAACATGCAAGTCGCCATGACACCACGTATCAATCGTGCGTGCCTCCCACCTTGCCTGCAAACTCGGCAAATGCTTGAGCACATGCCGAATCGCCTCGCTCCACTGCTGAAAATCCGCAATCGCATGCTCATGGCTCAAGTGCCGCGCCCGCTCAAGCAGCATGGACCAATCCGGACTCTTGTACCGCCCTGCCACCGGCTTGTGCTTCCCCGCCGCCTGATGAAACTCCAAAACGCGCGTCATCAGTTCCGTCACCATCGCCGCATTCATGTGCCGCGGCAAGTGATCTCCCGCCAATCGCTCCGTGACCACCCACGCCATGTCATAGCTGCCAAGCTGCGTGCCATGCGCCAGCACGCGCGGCGTCGCACGATCACGGGCCTCCGCAAACTTCTCTTCATCATCACAAGCTGTACACAACGTCACACACCCCAGCCCTGTGGTCCATTCATACTCCACCGGACCAATCGGAAACTTCACCAGCACAGGCACCGGCTGCTGCGAATTCCGCATGCGATACGTCGAAAATCCCGTCGAAGCCCCGCCCCGCTGCCACGCCGCGTGAAACCACTCCACATGTCCCAGCCGATGCTCGCACACTTCATGCAATACCGGTTCAAGTGCAGCGGCAAGGCCGGAGTGCGCTGGTGATCCACCATCGTGTGCCTGTACGGCGTGGGGCATTCGCCACAAGCGTACCACGCCAAAGCTCACGCCGAAAGTTCGCGTGCGTCCCCTAAATCTGTCATTGTGTCTGTCAGTGCTTCCGCCGACGCATCAATCATCCGCCAACACACGCGGCCCCTGGCTCTGCAAACTCAGCAAGTGCGAATACATGCCCTGACTGCTCGCAAGCTGATCGTGCGGCCCTTGCTCCGTCACTCGGCCCTGCTCCAGCACGATAATGCTGTCGGCATTGCGAATCGTGCTCAGCCGGTGCGCAATCACAAAGCACGTGCGATTCTTCATCAGCGTCGCCAAGCTCTGCTGAATGAGTTGCTCGCTCTCACTGTCCAAGTTGCTCGTCGCTTCATCGAGAATCAGTATCAGCGGATCCGCCAAAATCGCCCGCGCAATCGCAATCCGCTGCTTCTGCCCGCCCGACAATCGCACGCCGCGCTCGCCGATCATGGTTTGGTAACCCTTCTCGGTCTGCGAAATAAACTCATGCGCATGCGCCGCCCGCGCCGCGGCGATGATCTCACTCTGCGTCGCATCACGCTTGCCATACGCGATGTTCTCGGCAATCGTGCCATCAAACAAGAACACGTCCTGCTCGACAATGCCCAGCAAACTGCGGTAACTCGCAATCGAAATGTCCCGCAAATTCACACCATCCAAGAACACATCGCCCGTCGTCGGATCATAAAACCGCGCAATCAGATTGCACAACGTCGTCTTGCCCGCACCGCTAGGCCCCACCAGCGCAATCGTCTGTCCCGGCTTCGCCAGCAAATTGATATTCATCAGCACCTGCCGCGCCGGCTTGGTTGAGGCCTTCGCTTCCGCCGCCGTTTCTTCCACCCGCTCGCGACCAGGCTCTTCATTCCGCACGCCGTCGTTCTTGCTCGGATACGTAAAGCTCACATTCCGCAACTCAATCTGCCCGCGCGAAGTCTCGCGCGAAACCGTGCTCGTCGGCTTGTCTGTCGCAAATTCCTTCTCTTCATCGAGCAAAGTCAGCACGCGATCCAGTGCCGCCAAGTTGCTCTGAATATTCGCCGCCGTACTCGTCAGCGTCTCCAGCGGCCCAAGCAACATCAGCAAGTACGTCAGGAACATCATCAAATCGCCAATCGTCAGCGACTTCTCCATGACCGCCGTCCCGCCATAAATCATCACCCCCGCGCTCGCCACCGGAATCAGCAGCCCCCACGCAATCTCCACAATCCGCGACCACCACCACGTGATGATCTCGATGCGCGTCATGTAATGCTGCCCCGCGACAAACCTTGCATTCTCGCTCCGGCTGCGCCCAAACCCGCGCACCACGCGCAGCCCGCCGAACGCTTCAGTCGCATGCGCATCCACTTGTTGCCGCATCTGCTTCGCATCACGAAACAGCGGCCTGATCTTGCTGATCCACGTCTTATGCGTCACCCACACCGCCGGTATGCACAGCAGCCCGCCCGCAAGCAATCGCCAATCCGTAAACGCCAAAATCACCAGCGTTCCCGCCATGGTGATAATCGCCCGCCACGGGTTGTAAATCATGCTGAACAGCAACTCACCCGCCAGCCCCGCATCTTCGCGCAGCAAGCTCGACATGCCGCCTGACTTGTAATGTTGAATGCGATGCAAAGGCAATTGAATCGCATGATGAAACGCCCGCCGACGCATGCCCACCTGCACGCGCTTGGTCACGCGCGTCATCTGCCATCGCCCGACAATGCCCACAAACACCGCAACCGCCGACAACGCCACCATCACCCCGCCCAGCCACCACAACAACTGCTTGCGATGCGTCTCCACATCCCCCACGCTGATGCGCAGCACATCCAACACGCGCTGCGGCAACCCCGCCGGCCCGGGATTATCCGTAATGATGTAATCAATCGCAACTTTCGTCGCCGCCGGCAGCACCAGCGAAATCAAAGTCATGACCGTGACCGTGACCAGCGCGAGATAGACATACCCCTGATGCCCCCGGCACTGCTCCCAAAACGCCCGAAACAACTGCCAAAACCCGCGCGTGGGCTTGCCGCCCTTCCGCCGCCCCACCCGCCCCTTGTCATCGGTCTTGGTCGCCCACTCGCTATCGCTCTTGCGACGCTGGTTGTATTGATCGATCTGACGTGAAGTAGCAAGGCGACGAGATAGCATTGCTGCAGTTTATGATGCCGGAGAACGGAGAACGGAGAACGGAGAGCAGAGAACAGAGAGCAGAAGTCCCCCCGCTCTCCGCCCCTACACCTTACTCGTCCTATACGCAATCACATTCACCTTCTCCAGCGTGATCAGCCCCTCCTTCACCATCTTGTCCAAAATCGGTATGAACTTCTTGATCTTCTCGCTGCCGTCCACAATCTCAACCACCACCGGCACATCATCCGCGATGCCCTGCTTGTTCACCGCGTGAATCAGCGAATTCGCGCCGTAACTCATGATGCCCTTGAGTACCGTCGCACCCGCCAGTCCTTCGCTGCGAGCCTTCTTCACGATTTCCTGAAAGAGCGGCTTGCCCTCCCACTCATCGTTCTCGTCGATAAAAACCCGTAGCAACTGGCCTTCGCCTTCAATCTTCATGGCGTGCCTCCAACCCCGCGGTTTCCAATGATCCGCACGCAGTATACCAGAAATTCCCAAATCCCGACGCCGGACCTAAGGCTTTGCGAAGGTCCAGATCAAATCACCAAAAAATCCAGCCCCAATTTCACTCCCCCAGCAACTTGCTGCGCTTTGGCCCCGCCTTGAACTGAGGCTTCGCCGCCAGCGCCTTGCGAATTGTCGCCATCGCCACATCAGGCGAGTCTGTTACCGTCAGCAGGTCCATGTCCTCCGGATTGATCGTCTTCCCCGCCACCATGGTGTCGCACAGAAAGTCCAGCAATGGCTTCCAATACGCTTCGCCCATCAGCACCACCGGAAAATTCTCAATCTTCCGCGTCTGCACCAGCGTCAACGCTTCAAACAACTCGTCCATGGTGCCAAACCCGCCAGGCAGCACCACAAACGCATAGCTGTACTTCACCAGCATCACCTTGCGCACAAAAAAGTACTTGAAATCCACGAACTTATCCACATACGGATTGGGCTTCTGCTCCATGGGCAGCACGATGTTGCACCCAATGCTCCGCCCACCCGCCTCGCGCGCCCCGCGATTGGCGCTCTCCATGATCCCAGGCCCGCCCCCGGTCATGGTCGTCAGCCCCGCCTTCGCAATCCGCTTGCCCACCTCGCGCCCAAGCTCGTAATACGGATGCCCCGCCGGGAACCTCGCGCTGCCGAACACCGTCACGCAAGGCCCCACAAAATGCAACCCGCGAAAACCGCGAATGAACTCCGCGAAAATCCGCGCCGCTCGCAAAAACTCGCTCGCTCGCGCCCGAGGTCCATCCAAAAAATCCGGCACATCGCCCCCGCCCGGACCCATCCGCCAAATCGGCGTGTTCGGATCAGCAATCGGAATGTCAGCGGCATCAGGTAGCGGCGAGTTGTTAGGGTCAGCGTCCATAGCGGTATCTGTTCATACGTCGGCATACTCGGTAACGCCACACCAGTCGCAAAGCGGACAAACCCCTCGATATTACTGGGATTACTCGCAATTCCTAATCTTTCAGTACATAATGAAAAAACCGTGCATTTCTATGGCACAAGCGAATCCACTGGTCCTTTAGCAGCGCAATCACTGTCGGCCATGCCACTTCTCATTGTCCGGTCGGGTCCGGTGAATGAGATTTGTCTGGGCACGCTCTTTGGAAGCGAGGCCTCTCATGACGACCACAGTGTACAAGGAAGTTCAATCCCACAAGTCCAGCACGTGTCCCACGACGGACGCCACCTGGCTTTGGACCACATTTGTCGACGAGTCCAGCATGCCCATCTTCGTGGTCAACCACGCCGGTGTGGTCGAGATGGCCAACCTCGCGGGCACGCAGCTCTTGCGCAATGCAGCCGACGAACGCGTCATCGGCAAATCACTCGCCGATCTGCTGGGCGAAGACCACGCCCGCGAACGCCTCGAGCACGTGCAAGCAGTGCTCAGCACAGGCCGCACCATCGTCTTCGAAGAAATGCGTCGCGGCAAGCAAATCCGCTGCGTCATGCGTTCAATTCCCACCACCAACGGCAGCAAGTCCGTTCTGGTCACGGCGTACATCTCAGCCCTTCACGCGCCTTACCAGAATGGTTACGCCACCGTCCGCGCCAAGAACAACGACGCCGGCAAACTGGGCACGCTGACGACTCGCGAAGTCGAAATCCTCAAACTCATCGGCCTTGGCATGAGCACCATCGACATCGCCAAGCACCTGGGCCGCAGCGTCAAGACCATCGAATGGCACCGCGTCAGCTTGGGTGAAAAGCTCGGCGTCGTCAACCGTGTCGAACTCGCTCGCATCGCCATCGCCGCCGGCATGGTGAGCCTAGACGAAAAGGCTCCCCTCCAAACCTCAACCAAAGACTGAACACAACGAATCCCGCTCGGGTGGAGGCGGTGATAGCACCGCCTCCTTTCATTTTTGTCATCATTTGAATCGTCTTTCCGGGATTTGCCAAACCAAGTGGCCTCCAACCAGGAATAATGATTCTGAGAATGCAATCTCACATCGCCCAAACTCCGGCAAGCCTCGCCCGCCGACTCCTCGGCCAGGCGACGCGTCAACTGCGCGATATGGCCGGCGTATTTGCCCTGTGGACACTCGTCTTCGGCTTGGGCCTGCTCGCATGGCTGCCCGCCATGCACAGCCGCACCCACCAGCTCTCTCACCAGTTTGGCCAAGCCACCGATTCTGCGCAGCCCTGCGACTCCGCTCACGCCTCCTGCCACCACGCCGCGTCGAACCACCAGTCGGCAAGCCCACCCGAAAACACGCCCACGCCCACACACAGCAATTGCGATATCTGCTCGCAGCTCATGCTCGCCCTGCTCTACGGCGCAGTGCCCTCCATCGACCCGCCCCTTCCCACCGCGGTGCTGGCTGAGCGCGTCGAAATCGGTCGCGAGCGCACCAGCGCACGCGAGCTTGCCCACTTGCCGCCCGCACGCGGCCCACCCTCCATCTGAGGTTCTCGCACGTCACGCCCAGTGACGCTGTCCGCGCGCCCGCGCGTCCGGCGTGATTGACGCGAACCGGTGTTCGTCCACCATGGTTCGTCAGGCGTGCGTGCTTGCGCAGTCACACCGTTGCTGACGCGCCCAATATCCATCACGTTGACGCCTGCCGCGCCCTCCGCGCAGCTCACCCGCGTCCGTCCCTCTCTCTCCAATCTCAACCATCGAGGTACCCATGCGTCCGCTCCGCGCGTTCACGCTCATCGAACTTCTCGTCGTCATCGCCATCATCGCCCTGCTCATCGGCATCCTGCTGCCCGCACTGGGCAAGGCCCGCGTCGCCGCTCGCCAGGTCAAGTGCATGAGCAACCTGCGCTCACTCGCCACCGCCCAGCAAAGCTACGCCAACGAGCATCGCGAGTATCTCATCGACGTCGGCCTGCCCCACGGCGGCGTGGGCGACCCTGAAAGGAGCTTCATCTACACCCTCAGCAGCTACTACGGCTCCGACGGCAAACGCTACAACACCAACGCCCTCAGCGAAGACTACACAACACCGCAAGTGCTAAAAAGCCCGGGCGATAAAAGCTCCTGGTGGCTCACACAAGACGGCGGCCAGCGCGAACGCGGCAGTGGTGCCTTCCGCCGAACCAGCTACGGCATGAACAACTTCCTCAGCGCCAACTACCCCGCAGGCAGCGACACTGCAGGCGACAGCATCATCTACAACCGCCTCGCTCTCATCACCATGCCCGCCAGCACCGTGCAGTTTCTGCTCATGACCGAGCAGCCCGCCAATCCCAGCGACACCACCGGCGGCTTTGCGGTGAGCGATCATCCGCACGTTGAAAGCTGGGGCAACGCCATGCAAGGCCCCGCCCGCGCCACGCAAAACGTCTTCACCAGGAAATGGGGCGGCCCCGAAAAAAGCACCGAAGCCAAAAGCAACTACGCCTACCTCGACGGCCACGTCGTCGTCCACCGCTTTGCGAACGTCTACATCGACCAGTTCAGCAACCAGTTCGACCCAGGACTGGCGAAGTGAGAAGAAGTGACGAAGTGACGAAGTGACGAAGTGACAAAGTAACGGAGTGACGGATTGATGAACGCACCTGCTCACCCGCTCACCCCAGAACCCCTCAAGGACTCCCCCATGCCCCCCACCCTCCTCGCCTCCCTCGCCTCCCTCGCCCTCACCTCCGCCGCGTTCGCGCAAATCCACGAGGGCGACATCATCCTCGACACCACCACCGGCACAATTCGCACCGGCGGCCTGGTTGCCAACACCTTCGAAGAACGCCGCGTCTTTGTCGCTGATCTGGGCTTCATCGCGCCCTTCTTCACCAGCGATCCGGGCTTTGACAACATCGCCGGCACGTTCGTCCCCGGCAGTCGCAACGGCTTCACGATTCAAGACGCCTTGCGCAAATGGGACGGCAGCGACTTTGACGAAGTCAGCATCGAACGCATCGACATCGCTCGCAGCACACTCAGCGCACAAACCCCGGTCGCGCCCTCAACCGTCACCGGCTTCACGCTCAGCGTGGGCACCAACGGCCAGTGGCACCGCCACTATGAATACACGCTCTTCGCACCAACATCACCCACGCCGCTCACACCGCGCGACGGCATTTACCTGCTGAAAATGACGCTCTGGAGCAACAACGCCCAGCTCCAAGAAAGCTCGCCCTTCTACATCCTCTTCAACCAAAACGCAACCACGGCTGACGTGCTCGCCGCTCAGCGATTCGTGACCAACACCTTCATCAACCCACCCGCAGGCTGCGACACCATCGACTTCAACAACAACGGTGTCTTTCCCGAAGACCAAGACGTGATCGACTTCTTCAGCGTGCTCGCTGGCGCCGACTGCGCAACGTGCAACGACATCGATTTCAACAACAACGGCGTCTTCCCCGAAGATCAAGACGTCATCGACTTCTTCAACGTCCTCGCCGGCGGCACCTGCTAACCGACGCCGGACCTGAGGCTTTGCGAAGGTCCGGATGAAACCACCAACCAATTCCCAGTCCCACCAACCCGTTTGTTCGTCCCCTTTGTCCGTCCCTTCATCCGCCCCGCGCCACCGTGTCGGATGCCATTCGTACCGCTGGCAAAGTTCCGTTTCGTGAGGAGATTGTTTATGCAAACCCGCAACACCACCGTGCTGGCGATGACCGCTGGCGTCTTGGGCGCACTGACCGCGCCCGCTCTTGCAGCCATTCCCGAAGGCGATGTCTTCCTTTCACTCGAAGGTGGCCAACTCCGTACTGGCCTCATCAGCGAAGATGGCACAGAAATCACGCCCGGCATCCGTGTCTTCTTTGCCGAGTTCGGCATCGACGTGCCCAACGTCACCGATGAGCCCGGCGTGCAAAGCCTGGCCGGAGGTCTTGGCGCCGCCACCAGTTTCCGCTTCGACATTCTCAAGTCTGTTCGCAAGTGGAACGGCACCAACTTCAACACGCTCGCTACCGAAACGCTCACGGGCGACCTTGGCCCCCTCAGCGTGACGAGCCCCGCAACTGATACCTTCACGGCTGGCTTTTCCATTCCGCTCGACCCATCCGGCAGCCACGAGCACCCAGACTGGACGCTCAACTCCCCCGCCACCGACGGCGTCTACCTGCTCGAAGTGCAATGGGAACTCAGCACAGGCCAGATCAGCCCCTTCACCTGGATGCTCTGGTCACAGAACGAAACGCAAGTCGTGAACCAAGCCGCTTACGACTGGGCAACGGCCAACGTGCCCACGCCTGGCGCAGCTGGTTTGCTCGCTATCGGCGGCTTGCTCGCCGCGCGTCGTCGCCGGTGATGACTCGTCTTCGCGCTGTGTCTGGGTAGAGCACAGTGCGACCTTTGCTCGCTCGATATGCATGACGAACCCGTGCGAAAGCACGCGGGGCAGACGAGTGAGCACATCCCACGCGGCGATTCGTCGCTGCGATGGGGGCTGCACCCCGTTCGTGAGAGCCGAGCGGGGTGTTTTCTTTTTTTGCGTTGCACTCGCAGCGAAACTACACGTTCACGCAAGCTGCCGAGCGACTAATCGCTCGATCTCGCGCTTCGCGTCATCAATCGTGCCATGCATCTTCGCACCGGCCGCTCGCACGTGTCCGCCGCCGCCCATGCTCTGCGCTACGGCATTCACATCCACGCCCACCGGCTCGCTTTTGCTGCGCAGACTGATCTTTACCAAAGGCCTACTCGCATCCGCCCCGCGCTGCTCAGGCGGCACTTCCGTAATCAGCGCACTCACGACCGTGCTCGAAAGCGTCTGCGTGAAATCCGTCAGCCCGCCCGTTTCGCCGGGCATCGCCCCCGCTGCTCGCATGTCCTCCAGCGTCAAATGCAAAAACGCGAGTCGATCTTTCAGTCGCAGATCGATCGTCGCGAGAGCCTTGCTAATCAGCCGCAACCTGCCAGGCGTTTCTCGCTGCTCAATAGTCGTATACAGCCGCACATGGTTCGCGCCTGCGTCCAGCAATTCACCCGCAAGTGCCATCACTGAGCGATTGACATTGCTATGCCTGAACCAGCCCGTGTCCGTCGCCAGCCCCAAGTAGCACGCCTCGGCAACTTGCGGCGGAAGAGCCGAAATTTCGCACCCAAGTACCTTGCTGCACAACGCCGCGATAGGTTGACAGACCGCTGCCGCGCTCACTTCAACAAATCGCTTCGCCCCCACCGCCTCATCGCCTTGCACATGGTGATCAACCACGCTTACGAGATCTCGCACCTCTCGCAGCGCGTCCATCATGGGCTCAAGCTGCTTCACGCTGCTGGTGTCCGTCACCAGAATGCGATCAAACTCCTCCATGCTCGGCGCCGTCGCAGGCGGCTCAAACAACTGGAAGGGCGTGCCATCCGCAATGTCACGAATCCAGTTGGGATTTGGCCCAAAGTACCAGCATGTCGCGCATCCCGCCCGCAGCCGATTGAGTGATCGTGCAATTGCCAGCGATGATCCCGTCGCATCGCCGTCAGGCTTGGCGTGCGTCAATACCAGCACGCGCGAAGCCCCGCGCAGGTCTTTTGCAATCGCATCGAGCGTGGTATTGGTCAGCGGACTCACAGGCGCATCTGGCATGTTGCAGCATAGGTTGCATGTGCAGACATGCCCCGACACGCCCGCGCATTCCAAGCCTCAAAATGCGACGAACCCCGCAGCCACACACAGCCGCGGGGTCCGTTCGTTTGTTCAAAGGGGTCGCCTGACTTACTCAGTCGCTCCTGCAAGCTGCGCCGCTCGCTCAGGCTGTTGCGAAAGAGCCGTTGCAAGGTGGTTGCCCGGATCAATCTGCAATGCCTGCTGAAAGTTCTCGCGAGCCTTTTCGATCTTGTTGTTGCGAGACTGCGCCATGCCCAGCAGCATGTGGTTTTCCGCACTCGCCTGTCGCTCGATGGCCTTGCGGAACTCACGCTCCGCACCATCCAGATCACCCATGCGTTGCAGATGCAAACCCTTGAGCACATAGCCCTCATGGCGATCAGGTGCAATCGCAATCGTGCGTGCAAAGCTCAATCGCAGCCGGGCCGAGTCACGCAGCGTGTACGCCGCCTGCCCCAAGTTGATCCACGCCTCGGTGTTGTTCTTGCCCCAATCCGTCTTGGTCAGTTCCACCAGCACATCGCGAGCTTGCGCATTACGATCAAGGCTCATCAAACACTTAGCCTGCATGAACGCCAGATCGCTGCGGTTCTTGTTCGCGTCCTGCTTCATCAGCTTCGCAAAGCTGGTCTCGGCATCGGCCCAGTTGCTATTGAGAAACTGCGCCCGCGCCAAGTCTTCCATCACGTCATTTTCGTTGGGCGAGAGCAACCGCGCTTCCGAAAAATACTTTTCTGCGTTCGCATAGTCATTCTTCAGCATCGCGATATGCCCCAGCGTCTGCTGAATGCCCGTCGTATGCCGGAACGCTTGCTGCTTGCCCAGCAGATACTGCTCGGCTTCATCCACGCGACCCAAATCGATCAGCATCTCCGCCGCCGCCAGCGTGTACTGCGGGTTCTGCGTGTCCATCTCAGCCGCTTGCTGATACAGCTTCAGGGCCTCATCGCGCTGCAACACGCGCTCTGCCAGCACCGCCTGAAAGTACACCGCATCCACATCCTTCGCATCAAGCTCCTGCGCCTTGCGGAACGCCAGTTCAGCCTGCTGCAGATCACTCTGCTCCAGCTTGATGCGTCCCTTGAGCACCCAGTTGCGTGCGATGTCATCCGACAGCGTGATGGCCTTGTCGGCGTGCTTCTCAGCCTTCTCCAGGTTGCCCGCCATCAGCGACTGCAAACCCATCTGGTGTTCCGTCTGGCTCTTGAGTCCATCAATGCGGGCCTTCGCCGCATTCTTGCGTTCAGTCGTGTACTTCCCATTCCCCGCTCCGCACCCGCCCACGTTCGCCACCGCCCAGAACATCAGCAGCACCCCGCCCGCCACCAGCGCGCCGCGGACAAGGCGATCAGTTGTGACATTGATAGACGATTTGCGATACGTGTGCGAAGGCATAGTCATGATCTCCGTGTGTGAACGCCGGCAAAGCCCGGCTATCAACCTGATCGGACGCCGCTACGACCGGCTTAAGCCGCACGACAGGAAAATTCGCTATCGCATTACGTTTCACGCTGCCCCTTGAGCTTCCCTCGCGCATACGCCAGGCCTTTGTTCGGGCTGCCCGCCCTGCCAACCATCCACCCGGCTACCTTAGTGGTTCCTTTTGGAGGTCTCCGCACTTATGGCACGACCAGGCGAGCATCGCGTCGTCATCACCGGTTTTGGCGCAATCAGCAATATCGGGCTCAACGCCCGAGACACCTGGGACGCCATGCGCGAAGGCCGCAGCGGCATCTCGCAAATCCAAGGCGAGGACTTTGCAGTTTTCGACGGCAAATGGAGCGTCCGCATCGGCGGCCAAGTCAAAAACTGGGACCCAACCTCCGTCCTCGAAGTGCGCGAAGCCAAACGCATGGATCGCTTCTCCCACCTCGCCCTCGGCGCCGCCGTCGAAGCTGTCAATCACGCGGGCATCGACTTCACAAAACAAAACACCGATCGCTGCGGCGTCGTCATTGGCTCGGGCATCGGCGGCATCAGTTCCATCGAAGACGGCGTGACCACGTTGATTCGCAAAGGCCCCGACCGCATCAATCCCTTCACCGTTCCCAAGCTCATGGCCAACGCCGCCACGGGCAACATCTCCATTCGCTACGGCCTCCGCGGCCCCGCCAGTTGCCACGCTACGGCGTGCGCCAGCAGCGGCCATGCCATAGGCGACGCCATGGGCTATCTCCGCCGAGGCCTCGTCGATGTCATGATCGCCGGCGGAGCCGAAGCCGCGTGTACGCCCTTGTGTCTTGGCGCCTTCATGACGATGAAGGCTCTCTCCAGCCGCAACGACGAACCCACCAAAGCCAGCCGCCCCTTCGATGTTGATCGCGACGGCTTCGTCTTGAGCGAAGGCGGCGCGATGCTCATTCTCGAAACCGAAGAGCACGCCAAGAAGCGCGGCGCAACCATCTACGCCGAACTCGTTGGCTTCGGCAACAGCTGCGATGCCTATCACATCACCGCTCCCGACGAAGGCGGCATCGGCGCCAGCAACAGCATGCGCATGGCCATGGCCGACGCACGCCTGAACCCCGATCAAATCGACTACATCAACAGCCACGGCACCAGCACGCCCTTGGGCGACCAAGCCGAATGCAACGCCGTCCTCAAAGTCTTCGGCGATCATGCCCGCAAGAGCAGCAAAGGCCACCTGCTCATGAGCAGCACCAAGAGCATGCACGGCCATTGCCTCGGCGCCAGCGGCGCACTCGAAAGCGTCGCCTGCATCCACGCCGTGCGCGACAACATCATCGCCCCCACCATCAACCTCGACAACCCAGGCACCAAAAAAGCCGCAGGCGAAGTTACCCCCTTCGACCTCGACCTCGTCCCCCACCACGCCCGCGAACGCAAAACCAAATACGCCATGAACAACACCTTCGGCTTCGGCGGCCACAACGTGACGCTGATCGTGAGTCGGTACGAGTGATTGCAAGTAAGAACGCGAGGGCGCAAGCCCTCGAAATCACTCACGCCTTCTGCAAAAAAACTGCATACCGCATCACGCCTCCGCACTCCGGACAAGGCTTGCCCTCTTCCGTCGCTCGCAAGTCATACATGCACTGCGCGCACATCTCACCCACGCCCGCAACGGGCACGCCATGCCGATCAAGCACGCCCTGCCGGCTGCCCAATTGCGCCGCCCGTGCCTGCATCAACCCCGCAGCAATCATCATGAATACAACGATCGCGCTGCTGGGGCCAGACTGCGAATACATCACGCCCGCAGCAATCAACGCGCCCGCCAACATGCCAATGGGCACCGCGTGCAACGAAATCGGATAACGCTTGGCCGCATCCATCGCCGCCAGTCGCACACTTCGCCACGAGAAAAACCAGCCAAGCGCGCTGAGCAAACCCAGAACAAGCATCGATGCCACGACGTTGCGATCGACGATGATGTTGACAAGCAAGAACCCCAGAAACCCATACAACATGGGCGTCAACGTCACGCCCACCAAAAACCCCAACGTCGCGTTATACACCGTCGCAGCCAGTTGCCTGCCGCGAAATGTCAATGGACTGATCTCGCGAATCATCACGCACCCACCCCGCGCGACCGTGCCCCGCAAGCAGCTTCAAACCCGCGCACGTCGCATCACGCAGATGCCAACATTGTTAGCCGCGCCGCTCGCTCGCAACACGCACTCAACTTCGCAACATCAGCGAACCCAATCCCATCCCCAAACCCACCGAAGCCATCCACCCGCGTATCACACAAAACCAAACGCAATCCGGTTGCCAATCTCTTTTCTTCTTCGCGATCTTTGCGTCTTTGCGGTGAACTCATCTCCGAATGAGCCCTACTTCGCCCCCTGCGCCGCCAACCGCTCTCCAACCTGCTCCAACACCGCCCGCGCCACTTGCTCGGGGCTATGTCCCGCCGGCAGCTGCACAAACGGCTTCTCATACTTGCGCGCATAGTCCCGCGCGTTATCAATATGGTGGTGCCCCGCCAGCCGCGTTATCGCAACCACCAGCGCTGTATCCGCATTCCCAATCAGTGGATCCATCGGCGCACTGCTCGCATGTTCGCGCAGCGCGATCCAATCCAAATCCGCCAGCTCAAAAGCATCACGCAGCCGCTGCTCTTGCTGCGGGAATCGCGTCCCGCCAATCAGCACCAGCCGCTTACCCGACAAAAACGCCCGCACCGCCAGCAAATCTTCCGAATACCGAGGCCCGCCGCTAGCTTCCTTCTCCGCCGCTCGCTTGCGCCGCTGGAAAATCACATCCAGCACGCCCATGAAAGCCTCATCCAACTCCACTTCCGCCGGCACACCATCACCCTCAACCAAATCCGCAATCGGCGCCAGCATGTCATCAAGCTGCTCGCGCGAGCGCGTATCCAGTTGCGGCAACCCAGCTACCGCCACCTGCAAACTCTTCCACTCCGCCGGCTCGCTCTTCTCGCCATCATCCGCAATGTGCTGCGCATGATACTTGATCTTGTTCAGAGCCTTCTTGATGACCTTGCCATCACTGCTGGTCCGCTCCGCTTCTGTCAAGAGCGCGTTGATCTCTTCGCGCAATTGCACCGCCCGCATCGGATCAGCCGCATCATCCAGCCGCATGTACCTATCAACAAATATATGTTGCGCCTCCGCCGTCCGCCGCAGCCACATGAACGCGTCGAACTGATCGACATCATCGCGCTCCATCCAGCTCTGCTTCAAAATCAGTCGCAGCGCACTCTGCGATTCCGCCAGTTGCTTCATGCACAACGTGAACTGCGAACCATTTGCCCCAAGCGATCCACTCGACAACACCGCCGCCGCCTTGGTGCACAGATGCAGCGTCTCATAGCAATCGCGCATCATGTCCATCACGCTGTCTTCAGGCGTCTCATGCCCAGGCATGAACATCCACAAGAAACAATTCGGCAGAGCCTTGGCTTCCGCAATCAGCGCCTGCGACTGCTGCCGCACCTGCTCGCGCCCCTCGCCCGTCTTATCCGCCACGCGCCGTGCCTTCGCCAGGTCGCACGCGCGCATCTTGAGCGCTGTGCGCTTCACGATCAAATCCAGCAACTCCCCATCATCCGCCGGCACCGCCGTGTTATACCGCGGCTCGCTGCTCTCAGGCTCCACAATCGCCGACTGCCTCGCCCTCGCGATATCCCCGCTCGTCCCCTCTACCCGCACGTGCATCTGCACGCCGCCAATCTTCAGCGGCACAATCCCTTCCGAACTCACCCGCGGCCCCACAATGTTCGGCTTGGCTTGCGCAACCTCGCCAGGCCTTGCGATGATCGTCGCCGGTTGCGACACTTCAGTTGCCGGTTGCTGCGCCGCTTGCGACGCACCACCCGCAACCGGTCTTGCCTCTTCGCCACAACTCTCCAGCACCACCCGCGCAAGAGCCACCAGCAACGCCTTCATATCCGGATCGTTTGCCAACTTCGTCGCTATGACGCGTTGGACAGCGACGAACAACTCGTCACCGTTTGAACTCTGCATTTTGAACTCCGTGGTAGCGAGAAAACACATCGCCCCTTGGCGCATCATATCAATGGCTCTCGCGTCGTACCACAATTGCGTGGCAATCCGGCTCGAATTGCCTGTGTGTAGACCGAAAAATTCGTCGCATCGATTGTCACTTCCCACAATATCGAGCCGCAAAACTCCCCAATTCCAGTAAGAACTTTCCCTCTGAAGCGTCCTGCATATTCATCCCTCACATGCATACTCATGCGAACGCCTGCCGCGTCTCAATTTCGCCACTTTTCTCTCGCCCGCAGTACCCGTACCAGCGGTCCCCCAACCATTCTCCCCACAACCTTGGGGCACCTGCCGCAGCCGGGCTAGAGTTTTTGCTGGATGACACACCAGACCTCTCAACTCTTCGCCCAACTCGGCATCTCCCACGACCCGCGCTTCACCACCACAGGCCTCCCGCCCGACCGCGTGCACGCATGCAAGAGCGCAGTCGACGGTTCCACCATCGCCACTATCGCCCTCGATGACGCCGCCAGCTACGACGCCACGATCGCTCGCAGTCACGCCGCATTCCTCAACTGGCGCGAAGTCCCCGCCCCACAACGCGGCCTCCTCGTCCGCGCAATCGGCGATGAATTCCGCACCCACAAAGACGCCCTCGGTCGCCTCCTCAGTCTCGAAGTCGGGAAGATCCTCCAGGAAGGCTGGGGCGAAGTTCAAGAAACTATCGACATCGCCGACTTCGCTGTGGGCCTCTCGCGCCAGCTTTACGGCCTCACCATGCCCAGCGAGCGCGAAAGCCACCGCCTCATGGAACAGTGGCACCCGCTAGGCCCCATAGGCGTTATCAGCGCGTTCAACTTTCCCAACGCCGTTTGGGCCTGGAACAGCATGCTCGCCGCCGTCTGCGGCGACACCACCGTGTGGAAGCCCAGCCTCCTCGCGCCGCTCACAGCCATCGCGAGCAACGCCATCGCCCAGCGCGTCTCCGAGCGCATGGGCTACAAAGACCTCTTCACCCTCGTCATAGGCAGCGATGCCAACGTGGGCGAACGCATGGTCGCTGATCGTCGCCTGCCGCTCATCTCTGCAACTGGCTCTTGCCGCATGGGCAAACGCGTGGGAGAAGTCGTCGCCAATCGCCTGGGCCGTTGCCTGCTCGAACTAGGCGGCAACAACGCAGCCATCGTCGATCAGCACGCCGACCTCGCCCTCGCCATTCCCGCCATTGTCTTCGGCGCCGCCGGCACCGCAGGCCAGCGCTGCACCACCACCCGCCGCCTCATCGTCCACGAAAGCATCGCCGATGACGTCTGCACGCGTCTCGTGAGCGCCTACAAGCAAGTCCACGCTCGCATCGGCAATCCGCTCGAAGACGGCACCCTCGTCGGCCCGCTCATCAACGCCCGCAGTGGCGAAGGCTTCGATCACGCCATCGCCCACGCCAAAACCCAAGGCGGCCAGGTCCTCATCGGCGGGTCGCGCGTCGCCGTCAAAGGCTGCGAAAATGGCATCTACGTCCAGCCCACCATCATCCGTGCCCCCAAGTCCAACCAGCTCGCGATATCTCGCGAAGAAACCTTCGCCCCCATCCTTTACGTCTTCACATTCAAATCCCTCGACGAAGCCATCGCGATGAACAACGGCGTAGACCAAGGCCTCTCCAGCTCAATCTTCACGGATAGCATGAGGCACGCGGAATTGTTCCTCTCCGGTTCAGGCAGCGACTGCGGCATCGCCAACGTCAACGCGGGCACCAGCGGTGCCGAAATTGGCGGAGCATTCGGCGGCGAGAAAGACACAGGGGGAGGCCGCGAAAGCGGCAGCGATAGTTGGAAGGCGTACATGCGTCGCCAAACCAACACCGTTCACTTCGGAAAGACGCTCAAACTGGCACAAGGAATTCGCTTTGATTGACCCCATCGCCAGCCGAATGAAAGAAGGCATGCCCAAGGCTTACGCCGCAGCCGGCGCAACCAAAGGCCAGCACATTGCCCCAGAGCACGACAAGCTCGCGCAAGCCGCCATCGCCCCCATCACCACCGGCATGGTGGTTGGTCTGGGCACAGGCCGCAGCAGCACGCGCGTCATGCGCGCTCTCGCCCTGCGCGTGCAGCAAGAACACCTGGACATCAAGTGCATCTGCACCAGCATGGCCACCGAGCAGCTCGCCCGCGAACTCGCCCTCACCACCATTCCCTTCGCCGATGTGCAACAGATCGACTACCTCTTCGACGGCTGCGACGAAGTCGACAACGACCTGCGCGTGATGAAGGGCCAGCACGGCGCAATCACCCGCCAGCGTCTCGTCGCGCAAGTCGCCGATCACGTCGCCTATCTCGCCAGCGAAGAAAAACTCGTTGACCAGCTAGGCAGCAAGGCCCTCCTCGCGGTCGTCATCATCCCCTTCGGCATCGCCAGCATCCGCGAGCGCCTCCGCGCCCTGGGCCTCTCTGGCATCGTCCGCCGCAACCTGGACGGCGAAGTCGTCATCACCGACGGCGGCGGCGTCGTCCTCGACATGCACATCACAGGCCGCAACGTCGAACAACTTTCCACCGACCTCGACCACGTCACAGGCGTCGTCGACCACGGCCTTTTCCTAACCGAAGCCGACGAAATCCTGCTAGAAACCGCCACCGGCGAAGTCCGTAAATTGTCATAGGTGGGCCGCATCTCCGGGACGGCAGGCATTCAACAAGCCACAACACCAACGAAAACCGCACCAGCCGCGCACATTCTCCAATCTCGAATGTCGAATCACGACTGCCGAATACCTCGTCCGTCAAGCCGATGAACGAAACCTGCCCACTCCAAATCCCAACACACTCAGCTTCATCCTCGTACCGTTTCCCGATCGCATGGACACGCGCGACATAATCTTCATTATCATCGCCAGCGCCGTGGGGCTGGGCGTTTTCATCGGCGTTATCTACGTCTTCGCCGGTCCCGTCACTCGCGGCATGGGCTGGGTTGGGCGACGCATCGGCGGATTCATCAAAGGTGAAGTCACAGATTTCGCACGCATCGTCGCAGGTTGCGTGCTTGTGCCGCTCTTTGGTTTACTTGCTGCTGTGTCGCTGGTCTTCGTGCAAGTTCCAGCAGCCCGCCGATTCGGCCTTGCCGCGCACGAAGAAGTCGTGCGCATCGGCCTCTCGATTTATCGCATGGCCTTCGCGCATCCCGCGCGACTCTTCGGGCTTGAAGCCGCCGTTGAGAATATCGAGACTCGCATTCCCGGCGTGCTCAGCGGCACCTGGGGAGATGCGATCTCGCCACGTGATGCACTCTTTGCGGGCTACAGCGTCAGCGGCACGATTCCAGGCGGCGGCAGCGGCGCGAAGTTGTACATCGTGCAGCCTGATGATAAAAAACGCCGCGAATTTTCCCGTGATTTTGGGCTTGTCAAAGCCAATGCCATCGACAAGGTGCTCATCAAGTCGTTCTCCACCATGGGACGCGATGGTGATGGCGGCCTACCGCAACTGGTGCGCGAGAGTCAGGGTCTTGAAGCTGGCAAGCGGCTGGGGCTGATTCTCGATCACGGCCTCACGACGGAACGATTTTGGTACGCAATGCGCTTTGTGCCCGGCAGCAACTTGCGCGTGGTTATCACTTCGATGCATCAAGCATCGCCCGATGACGGCCTCGCGCCGGAGCAACTCACGCGCGCGCTGCGATACACGCGCGACTTGCTCGAAACACTCGCGGCCTATCACGAGCAAGGGCTGTGGCACAAAGATGTCAAGCCCGACAACATCATCATCGAACCCGTTGAAGGCGGCAATGGCGGCGACACCGCACGACTGGTCGATATTGGTTTGGTGAGCAGCCTGCGCAGCGCGATGACGCTGACCACGCACGGCACCGAGTATTACCGCGATCCGGAAATGGTGCGACTCGCGCTGCGCGGAGCGAAGGTGCATGAAGTGGATGGCGCTAAGTTTGATCTGTACGCCGTTGGCGCGGTGCTGTTTTCCATGCTCGAAGACAACTTTCCGGCACAAGGTGTGCTAAGCCCGATGCGCAAGAAGTGTCCGGCGATTGTGCAGTGGATTGTCCGGCGGAGCATGGCCGACTATCAACAGCGTTACGCATCGGCGCGAGACATGTTGGCCGATGTGTCGTACACGCTCGACGCGATGCAGCGTGACATTGCGATCGGTGAACTCAAGCCCGGCAACTTACCGAGCATGCGTGGTAGTGAAGACGCAACTGCTTTTGAGCCGCCCGCGGCGTTGCCTGCGCCGGTTGAAATGGTGCCGGTACGCGTGGTGCAGCCAGCGCGCGAGCCGACGGAGTTTGTGACGGCACAAGCGAAAACGGTGACGGCGGAAGTTTCGCCCGACCAACCTATGGAAGCGATCGTGACAAATTGGTGGACGGGCGCGTTTGAGATGGTGACCGCGCGAGTGCCTGCGCCAGGCAAGTCGCGCGGGCAGTAGTTGTCAAGACTGCAACTTGCGCAGATCGACCATCGATTTGTTGAGCTGCTTTTGCAACATGCTGACTTTGAGCAAGCTGCGCACACGGGTGACGAGTTCAACGCGGTTGACGGGCTTGGTCAGGAAGTCATCGGCCCCGGCTTCGACGGCGCGTTCGACATCGGAGACTTCGTTCAGGGCAGTGACCATGAGAATGGGGATGCCAGCGGTCGCGGCGTCAGCCTTGAGTTTTTTGCAGACTTGGAAACCTGACATCTTGGGCATCATGATGTCAAGCAGAATCAAGTCAGGCGGAAGTTTGGCGACATCGTCGAGGGCTTCTGGGCCGTCGAGGGCGGTGCGGAGTTCGCAGCCCAGTTCATCGAGGTAGGCAAGCAGCAGTTCGAGGTTTTGCTCGTTGTCGTCGACGAGGAGAACGCGACTGGCGGAAACATCGAGTTTCGCGGCTTGGGCGCCTTCGGTTTGGGGGCTTTGCAGGGCGTAATTCCGCATAGCAAACTGTAGCGGCGTTGCAAACGCGGGGGAATAGTCGCGAAATGGAGATTGGACGGCGGTTTTGCCGATAGCAACGGACTCGGTACGCTTGCATGTTGAGTGAGAAAGTCGGCTGCGCGGTTGCGCGCTGGGAGATTGCCATGGCTGCTGTGCGTGTTGGTCGGTTGGTGTCGGTCGTTGCGGCCATGGTGTTGGCGGCGGGATCGGCGTGCGCGCAGGATTTGCAAGAAGCAGTGCGTGGATTGGTTGCCAGCAAGAAGCTGGGCAACGCGACGGTGGGCATATGCCTGATTGATACGAAATCGAAGACTGTGCTGGCAAGTTTGAACGCTGGCGAGGCGATGATCCCGGCGAGCAACATGAAACTGCTGACCAGCGGCGCGGCGATGATGGTGCTGGGGCCTGAGTTTGCGTTTCGCACCGAGTTTGTGCTTGATGGTGATCGCTTGGTGATTCGCGGGGCGGGTGATCCGAGTTTGGGCGACCCCGAAGTGCTGCGGCGCAGTGATAGCAAGATGACGGTAGATGATGTGGTGCGCAGCTTGGCTGAGGCGCTGCCCAAAGCGAACGTGAAATCCATCAGCGAGATTGTCGTGGATGATCGCGTGTTTGATCGCGAGTTTGTGCATCCGACTTGGAACCCGGACAACCTGCACTTGGCGTATTCGGCGCAGGTATCGGGGCTGAACTTTCATGCCAACGTGCTGGATGTGTTTCCCAGGCCCAATCCGGCGGGCGGCACGCCTACATTCAGCACGCAGCCATCGGCCGCGTGGATGCGGATTGATGCGAGCCGGGCGAAGTCGGCGAACAAGGGCAATAACAGCGTGTGGCTGGTGCGCGAGGGTGATGGAAGTAACTCGTTTGTGATGCGGGGCGAAGTGGCGAAGGCGAGCCAGCAGCCGATCAGCGTGACGATCAACAACCCACCGCAGTGGTTTGGGCAGTTGTTCGCGACGGCGCTGGGCGAAGTGAATGTGACGATTACGGGGTCGCAGACGATGGCGGGAATGCCGCCAGCGTCGGTGCGTGTGGCGGAAATTGGGGAGAAGCTTGACGGCGGGCGCGTGTTGGCGGTGGTGAGCACGCCTATTGATGAAGTGATGCGGCGATGCAATGTGGACTCGGAGAATTTGTACGCCGAGTGTCTGATGAAGCGGATGGGACACGAAGTAACGCGCGAGCCGGGGAGTTGGAGTAGCGGCGGGACGGTTTTGCGCATGATGCTGACGCAGGAGCTTGGGCCTGATGCAGCGTCGACGACGACGATTGCGGATGGGTCGGGGTTGTCGCGCGAGAATCGGGTGTCGCCTAGCGTGCTGGCGCGGTGGCTGAGCGATATTGCGAGCAAGCCTTGGGCGGATCAGTATGTTGATTCACTGGCGGGGCCTGGGCGAGGGACGCTGGAGAAGCGATTTGCGGGGGCGAAGCTGACGAATGAGGTGCGCGCGAAGAGCGGATATATCAAGGGCGTGCGCAGTTTGTCGGGATTTGTGACGGACCCAAAGTCGGGCGAGCGGTTGGTGTTTGTAGTGCTGGTGAACAACCTGCCTATGGGCGGCTTTGAAGAAGCGCACAACGAGGCGAAGGAACTGCACGAGGATGTGGTGAAGCTCTTGGACCGGACGCTGGTGCGGCGGGCGGAGCGGAGTGCTGAGGCGCGATGATGGTTGCGACGCGAGCAGGATTATGGCGCGAGCAGGCTGGTGGGGTTGGGTTCATCGCCCGCTCGTTTGATACGAAGGGTGACGACCTCGCCTGATTCATTTTCGCAGATCACGGTGCCTTGATTGGAATTGATTACTGTGATGCGCCAGCCGGGGGCGACGGTGTCGCCTGTGCGGCGGAGTCTGCCGGCGACGATGGCGCAGTCACCTGTTGGAGCGGCGAGGATGGATGTGACGGTGATGACATCCGGGAGTTTGCCAGCGTCCGTGTCTTGCTCGACACGCGTGGTGGGCGTGTTGAGTGAGGGAGACATTTGAGGCTGCATAACTGGCTGGGCAACTGGGCGGCGGGTGCTAGCGATGGGCGAGTGGGTCACGGGCGTTGCGGCGCGCGATTGATAGGTTTGCAGCAGGGCAGCATCGAACGCGGCGGCGGCTTTTTCGGCGACCGTGGTTTCGGCGGTAAGATCAACCACCATGAGCGGCAGCGTGTCTTGGCTGGCGCGCGCGGTGCGAGGGCTTGATTGCTGGGCGAACTGGCGAGCGGCGAAGACTCCCAGCACCGGCAGCACGAGCGTGAGAGCGGCGAATGCTTGCCAGGGAATTTTGGACCAGATGTCGGCGGCGGCGCGGTTCATGGCAAAGCTCCGTTGGCGGGCTGGTTTCGCTTGGCTGCGGCGGGCAGTGTGAGTTTGATGTGCGTGGTTTCGATGGTGGCGTCAAGCAAGCCAGCTTCGTCGTTGAGCGAAGCGGCGTTGATGCGGAAGGAGACGACGCGCGTTGCGCCGGTTTGCGATTCGCATGCGCCAAGGAATGCGACGACTTGCGGATAGGTGCCTTGGACGGCGATGCGATAGCCCGAAAGGTCGGCGGTGGAACCAGCGGGTGCTTGGGCGGCTTTGGGGTTTTTGGATTTGGGGGCTGTCGTTGAACGTGAAGTGAGTTGGCGCGTGCCAGTGGGGTCGATGCGCTGCACGCTGACGCCTGTGGCGCGAGCGGAGCGGGTGATGGCGTCGTAGATTTCGGTGGCGTCGTCGATTTGATCAACCCAGGCGACGGTGGTGTCGATGCGCTGGGCGATATTTTGGGTTTCGACTTCGATATCCTGGTCCGGGCCTGCGGTTGCGGCGGCGGCACTGACCTGCGATTCCAGTCGCGAGACTTCTTCGAGGTTTCGCACCATGGCGGCTTCGAGCGGGCGCACGCCTACGGCCCAGGCAACGCCAGCAAGCACGGCAGCGACGAGGGCGTGGGTGATGTGTTTGCGAAGGACGGGCGCGAATTTGGTGGACGCGTTGACGGACGCGGTTGCGGCTTGCGGAGTTGGCGTTGCTGCACGGCTCATGGCGTGGCTCCTTGTATGCCGGGTTGCAAGTCTGCTTGCGCTTGCGCTTGTGCTGGTGCTTCTTCCACACTCGCGACGGCGGCTTGCGATGGATGGAAAGCGACACCTTTGAGTTGCACGCTCATGACGAATTCGCGGCGTTTGGTGCCGCCGGTTTCGGCTTGGGTTGAGACGATGCGTGCGGCTTCGACGTAGCTTTCGGATTTAATGGCGGCGAGAAGTTTGAGGATTGGGTCGCCATCGTCCTCGGCGTTTGGGGCTCGGCCCCGGAGCGTCAGGGTGGGTGAGTCTTTGCCGCTACCGCCATAATCGCCGGTGATTTCGACGAATTCAACGCCAGCTTCCGTGGCCTGCGAGAGAAAGACCAAGGGTGCGCGCCAGATGGGGCGCTCGCCCAAGGCATCTGAAAGGATCGTGTTGATGGCGGTTTCGCGTGATTCGAGATTGGTGAGGGCGGACTCAGCAGCGCGGCGGGATTCGATTTCGGCGGCGTGGGGTTGGAGTGTTGCGATTTGCGTTGCGGCGGCGCGGGACTTGAGATAGGCATTGATGCCCATGGCACCAAGGGCGAGGACGGCGACGGCGACGCCTGCCCGCATGGACTTGCGCGTGGTGAGAGCGATGCTTTGCAATTGGGTTGACGGCGGGGTCATCCAGACTTGTTCTTGGCGCATCACGAGCGCGAGAGCGAGGTCGCCGACTTGATCTTCGGCGGCTCCGCCTGCGCGGGTGGCGAGGCACTCGCTGGCGAGATCGACGGAATCTCCGAGGGCGGCGCCAATGCCGGTGATGGCGGAACCTGGGCCTGTGATCCAGAGTTTGACGCGGGCCAGATCGCTTTCCAGCATGCCGAAGCGGAGGGTTTGGCGCAGTTCGATAGCGAAACGTTGGAGTGCGGGCTGGACGAGGGGCAGGACGTCATCGCCGCGGAAGTTGAGACCTTGGTCCATCATTTCGCCGCGTTTGGGGAGGCCCACGGAGAAGGCGAGGCGCGTGGCGTATTCGCGGGTGAAGACATCGCCGAGTTGTTGGCCTCGGCCAGAGCGATACATTGCGTCGCAGAGGAGCGAGTAGCCGACTTCGGCACAGCGGGCGAGGCAGAGCTTGCCGTCAACCCATCCTGAGATGGTCATAGCGTGCTCGCCCATGTGGACGTAGACACGCGGCTGGGCGCTGGCGCTCATGGGGTCGCTGATCATGGCTTGGTGAAGCATGGCAGCTTTGGTGGGCAAGATGCCGACGGCGCGCAGGCCGCAGCGGCGTAGCCAGTGGGCGAGACTGTCGCCGTCATTGGCACTGTCGGCGACGGTGAGCATGAGGGTGCGCATGCCGGGCTTGGCGTTGGCGGCGGGAGCTGTGCCTGCGAGGGCGACGGGGGTTTCGGGAACTTCGGCCAAGGCCTTTAGGGCGGTGAGCCAGCCACCCTGGACGTTGGGGAGGGTTTGTTGGAGGTAAAGATCGGCGGCGCGCAGAGCGGCTGGGCCCGAGGCGGGCGCGTTGAAGACATCGGCGACGCTGTGGGGGCCGTGGTAGAGGACGAGTGCGGGTGAGCCTGGGCGCACCTGCAGGGTGTTGAGGGCGGTGCGCAGGGCATCGTCAAAGGGCTGGAGATTTTTCTGCCAGCCGACTTCGAAGGTGTCGGGGTCGAGCATGACGCGATGGACGCGGGAGATTTCGCCTCCGACGGCAATGGCGACACGCACGCCCGAAGGCGAGAGGCTGACCAAAATGGGTTCACGCTGTATCAACGTATACCTCGCATCTGAAAGAAGCTCGTGTGAACAAGGGAGCATCGACGAATGGATGGGAGGACTTTGGTGAGGCAGGGTGATAATGCGGAGAAGGACGTTGGCGGGGGCGGCGCAGGTGGGCGTTTGGGGGTGTGGATGGGGTGAATGACGGCGTATTTGGCGCACTAATTTGAGGGGGCGGATTGCGTAGATCGCGCGAGCCGGGAGAATCGTCCAAAGTCGTTGAACGCTTACAGGTGGGACGTCGATAACGGATGAACTTGCGGCATGTCAGCACGAACTCGGAAGGTGGATGAGAATGCTCGAACCAGTTTTCAGCAGTGATGAGCCGATGCGGCTGCGGGCGCTGCGTGCTACGCGACAGCTTGATGCGCCGTTGGAAGAGCGGTTTGAGCGGATCACGCGCCTTGCGAAACGGCTGCTGGGGACGCCGATTGCGGCGATTTCACTGGTGGATGCGCAGCGGCAGTATTTCAAGTCGATCCAAGGGTTGAATGTGAGCGAAACGAGCCGAGCGGTTTCGTTTTGCGGGCACACGATACTTGGTAGTGAGCCGATGGTGGTGCGCGATGCGCGGGTTGATCCGCGATTTTTGGACAATCCGTTGGTCACGGGAGAGCCCAAAATAGTTTTTTATGCGGGGTGTCCGATTCGCGCTGGGGATGGGACGAATATTGCTAGTTTGTGCGTCATTGGGCGCGAAGTTAGGGACGTGAGCGAGGAAGATTTGCGAACACTGCGCGATTTGGCGGCGATGGCTGAAGATGAGCTGGCGGTAGATGTCGCGACGGCGGCACAGCAGGCGTTGATGGAAGAGGTGGATGCAACCAAACGACAAGCTCAGGTAGATTCGCTGACGCGGATGTGGAATCGGGGAGCGATTTTTGCATTGCTTGGCAGCGAGATTTCGCGCGCGAAGCGTTGGGGAGGCGGGGTTGGCGTCATCATGGCGGATATTGATCACTTCAAAGTTGTGAACGACACGCATGGGCATAGCGCAGGGGATGAGGTGCTGCGGCAAGTTGCCAAGCGCATGCTGAGCGCGATTCGTGAAATTGATGCGCTGGGGCGATGCGGCGGCGAGGAATTTATGGTGGTGCTGGGCGGGTGCGACAGCGTCGCGAGCGCGAAGGCGATTGCAGAGCGAGTTCGGCAGCGCGTGGGTGAAGCGCCCATTGTGACGGACTTTGGTTCGCTGGCGGTGACGGTGAGTTTGGGTGTGTCGTATTGGAGTGGGCCTGGCGACGTAGAGGAAAATGCGTTGGTGCGAGCGGCGGATGATGCGCTCTATGCGGCGAAGCACGCGGGGCGAGATCGGGTGGAAGTCGCGTCGGGTGCGATTTGCCCACAGACTGAGTGAGGCTCATCGCAGTTTGCTGCGATGTGGGGATTACGCGACTGGCGACAATTAAGATGAACTAGCGAACTTCGAAGTCCAGGCGGATGCGGCGTTGGGCTTCGCCGCTGTTGCCGCGGACGATGAGGGTGCCGGTGGTTTGCACGGACGTTGGCACTTGCTCGTAAGTGGCGGTGGCGGTGGGCAGGGCGAGTTGCGAGTTGGCGGCCGGCAAGGCGGCCTTGTTTTCGCGGAGTTTAGCGACGGCAATAGCGCCGCTTTCGGCGGCGTAGAAGGCTCGCACGGTTTCGACACGGAGGACGCTGATGCTGGCGTCATCAACGCTGCCGTAGAGGATGGCGAGGGTGGTCACGTTAACGACGCCCAGCAGCAAGACGACGACAGCGATGACTGCGCCGCGGCGGCGTGGTGATGATGGATGTGTGTGCTTCATTTCTGCAACCTCACGCGGGGGAAGGCGGCGATGCGGAGTTCGAAGTCGTCGATGACGAGGCGGACGACGAAGCGTTGTGTGGTTTGCGGGGTCGCGAGTGTGCTGGTGGTGCCGTCGGCGGCGAGGTAGGTGATTTCGAAGGCGGTGACGTTGCTGGCAAGAATGTCTTGCGTGCCGGGGGCGGATTGGTAGAGGAGGTCGGTGCCGGAGAGCGCGAGGGCGCGGCCGTCGGTGAAGGTGATAGAGGTTGCGGTGGCGGTGGTGATGGCGAGGGCGCCGGACATGGTGGCGGGAGGGGTGTCACGCAGCAGGCGGACGATGCGATCGACGGCGTAGGCGTTGGATTCGCTGACGCGGCGGAGGCGGTCGCTGTTGGCGGCGTTGGTGGTGACGCCTTGCATGATGGGCAAGGTGCTGGCGGCGATGATACCCATGATGGTGATGACCACGAGGGCTTCGAGCAAGCTGAAGGCGCGGCGGGAGATTGGTTGGGAGCGAGTGGGCATTAGAAGTCCCCCACGAGCGTTGAGAAATTGATGTTGATGGGAGCAGTGCCGGCGCGAGGTGCGGTGACGGTGACGGTCACGATGCGGAAGATGTCTTGGGCGGCGTTGCCGGTTGCGGAGCCTGACGCGGCGACGAGCGGGCTGGCTTGGATGGTGTAAGTAAATCCCAATGCTTGGTATTGATTGGTGAGTGGTTCGGCGCGGGCGGTGAATTCGGTGGTGTACGTGGGCATGTTGGCGAGTGCGGCGAAGCCCAGCTTGGGGTCGCTGCTCGCAACGTCGGCGAGGACGAATTCGACGAGGCTCTGGGCGAGAGTGGCGGCGCGCTGGGCTTGGACGGCGTCTTCGCGGCGCTGGGCGGCGGAATCAAGGAAGAGGACGGCGGGCGGGACAGTCACGGCGATGATCACAATCACGGCGATGGCTTCGATGAGCGTGAAGGCACGGCGGGAGTTGGTGAAGGTGAAGTTCATTGGCGCTGCACCGATCCTGTGATGCGGCGGACGGTGATGGTGAAGGTGTTGTCGATGCGGATGGACATGTCGGTGGTCCAGGGGCCGATGCGCGTGCCTGATGTGTCGCGGAGTTCGGGAGTGCCGTCGATGCCGAACCAAGCGGTAGTGGTGGTTGTGGTATCGCCTGCGCCGTCGATGAGGCTGGTGATCCATGGATCGCGGCGGCCTTGGTCGGGGCGGGTTGAGCCGCGAGTGGAGCCGTCGGGGGCGAGGACGGGGGTTGGAGATGTGCCGAGGGAGTTGATGGTCAAGATGCGCATGTCGTTGGCCGAGAACTCGACGGCTGTGGGGCGACCGGTGGCGAGGGCGAGGGAGCGAGCGAGCAGCAGGGTGCGCTCGACTTCTTGCGCGGAGTCGACGCGGCGGGCGTTGCGGAGCAGGCTAAAGGCTGGGGTAGCAGTCGCGGCGATAATGCCGATGATGACGACCACGACCATCGTTTCGAGAAACGAGAAGGCGCGGCGGGAATGGACGGATGCGCGGGGCATTAGTGTTCGTTGGCATTGAGGGCGTTGCCGCTGGCGTTGGTACCTGCGGGGTCGGAGGCGTTGGCGTAAAAGATGGCGGCGGGAGGGATGGCGGAGTTATCGACGTAATAGTTCCAGCCGTAGCTCTGGGGGCTGACGACGGAGCGCGAGTTGGCCTGCGTGAGGGAGACAAGTTGGACGGTGTTGAGGCCGTTGTAGGGATTTGGGGGGAAGTCGCCTTGGACGACGGTGTTGGGCGTGGTGAGTTGGTTGAGGGTGGGGTAAGGCGGAGTGCCGGCGAGGACGGCGTTGGCGCGGTAGCCGGCGATGGAAGCGCGGATGCCGCCCAGATTGGCTTTGAGTGAGCTGGCGCGGGCATCTTGGGTTGCGCTGCCGAATTGCGGGATGACGATAGCTGCGAGGATGCCGATGATGACGACGACGATCATCACTTCGAGGAAGGTGAAGGCTCGGCGGAGGGCGGAGGCGCTGGGCGGAAGATTGGCAAGGCGATGTGCGATCATCTCAAACTCCGATATGCGGCTGCGATGTGCAAGGCGGCTCAAACGAATATGCGCTGCACAGGCGGAATGGTTTGCCTGAATTGCCAGGGCGGGGGATTATCTGCACGAACGAGTTTTATCCTTGATTGACTTATCGTTGAATCTTGGCCATTTGCCACATGGGGAGGAAGACGCTGAGGGCGACGAGCAAGACGATGCCTGCGAGGGCGATGGTCATGATGGGCTCGATGATGGTGTTGACATTCTTGGTGAGGTTGGAGGCTTCGCGATCGAAGTGGCGAGAGACGATTTCGCAGCAGCGAGAGAGTTCTTTAGCGTCTTTACCGGCACCGATCATGCGTTTGGCAAAGGGGGGCAAATATCGCGTGCGCTGCAGGGTGTCGATGAGGCGCTCGCCTTGACGGAGATTTTCACTTATGGCGGCGCAGTCGTTGACGAAGATGGGCCGACCTGTGGAACGGCCGGCGATTTCGATGGCTTCGGTGACGTCAAGGCCGCTGGCGAGAGAGATGCCCAGCACGCGCGAGAAGCGGGCGGCGGCCATGGTACTGATGACGTCGCAGACGTAGGGGATTTTGAGAAGGGCAGCTTCGAGAACGAGGCGGCCTTTGGGGTTTCGCCAGGTGAGAGCAAGCGTGATGAGTACGGTGAAGAGGCCACCCAAGTAAGCCCACCAGTAACCTTGCATGGATGCGCCGACGGCTTGGACGATCTTGGTGGCGAGGGGAAGCTCGCGATTTCCTGAGGCGAATGTTGCGGCAAACTTGGGAACGACGAAACCGACAATGACGGTGAGGGCTGCGCCGACCATGCCCAAGACGATGACGGGGTAAGCGAGGGCGCGGCGCAGTTGCGAGCCCGTTTCGACTTGTTTTTCGAGCATTTCGACGAGGTGGCTGGTGACGGCTTGCAGGTTACCGCTTTTTTCGGCAGAGCGCATGGTTTCGATGTAGACGTCGCCGAAGGTGGAGCGGTATTTTTCCATCGCGGTGGTGATGGTCTGGCCGCTTTCGATCATGGTGGCGATGTCGCGGATCATGGCGGCGAGTTCGGGCTTGCGCTCGTGCTCGGCGATAGCGATGAGGCCGCGGTCGAGAGGGATTTGGGCTTCGACGAGGACGGCGAGTTCGCGCGTGAGGTTGGCAACGTCGGTGAGTTTGACGCGGCTGAAGCTGAGAGCGGCGCGCTCTCGCATGGGCGAGAGCACCAGCGGCGTGAGGGCCGAGGCGGTGAGTTTGCGGTAGGCTTCGGCTTCATCGAGAGCGCGAATGGAGCCTTTGGTTTGGATCCCTTGCGCGTCGATGGCTTCGTAGTGGTAGGTGGTGACGCTCATGCGGCGCGCTCCTGGATTTGATTCGAGGCAGTTTGATCGACGGCGGTTTGGGTTGCTTCGTCGTCGAGGAACTGCTGGGAGAAACCCATGATTTCGTCGAGCGAGGTACGGCCGGAGGCGGCGACTTCGGCACCGTTGTGGAAGAGTGAGCGGAAACCGTCGGCACGGGCGGCATCGATGATGTCGGTGGTCGATGCTTTGTATTCGATCAGCGGGCGAACGCGCGGGGTGATGCGGAGCATTTCGAAGATGGGCAAGCGGCCGCGGAAGCCGGTGCGTTTGCAGGCATCGCAACCGGCGTGCGAGCGGAACTCGCCGTTGCGGAACTCCTCGGGGACGCGGCGGACGAGATTGCAATCAGTTTCGAGCACTGAGCACTTGGTGCAGAGCTGGCGGACCAGTCGCTGCGAGATAGCAGCGAGCAACGTGGAGCCAACCATGTAGGGCGGGACGCCCATGTTGATGAGGCGTTCGACGGTGCCCACAGCGTCGTTGGTGTGCAGGGTGGAGAGGACCAAGTGGCCTGTCATGGCGGCTTGGGCGGCGATTTTGGCGGTTTCTTCGTCGCGGATTTCACCCACGAGGATGACGTCGGGATCTTGACGCAGGAAGCTGCGCAGTGCGCTGGCGAAGGTGAGTCCAATTTCGGGATGGGCCTGCACTTGGCGGATCATGGGCAGGCGAATTTCGACGGGATCTTCGATCGTCATGATGTTGACGTCGGGCTTGTTGATCACGTTGAGGGCGGTGTAGAGGGTGGTGGTTTTACCGCTGCCAGTTGGTCCGGTGACGAGGATGATGCCGTGGGGTCGTTCGATGAGGTCGCTGAACCACGTTGTCATTTGCGGGCTCATGCCCAGGCTGGCGATGTCGCCGATGCGGGTTGCGCTGCGGAGCAGGCGCATGACGACGTTTTCGCCGTGGATGGTGGGGATGAGCGAGAGGCGGACGTCGATATTTTCGCCTTTGTGGCGGAAGCGGAACTTGCCGTCTTGCGGTTTGCGGGTTTGCGTCAGGTCGAGTTTGGCCATGACCTTCAGTCGCTGCACGAGGGCTTCGTGCATGCTGCGCTGGGGGCTTTGCTGCGGGGCGAGCACGCCATCGACGCGGTAGCGCAAGACGAGGTCGCGTTCTTCGGGATTGATGTGGACGTCGCTGGCGGCGGCGTCGGCGGCACCGGCGAGAATCTGGTTGACGGCGGCGACGACGGGTTCATCACCTGTGGTGAGGGTTTGCTCGGCGGTGTCGTCGGCTTTAGCGTCATCGCTGCGTGCGAGGCTGTACGCGCGGGTGATGAGGGCACGGAGTTGTTCAGCGTCGGCGACGACGGGATCGACATCGCAGCGGAGCAACTGGCGGATTTGGTCGATGGCTTGCAGATTGAGCGGATCAAGCATCGCGATGGTGGCGACGCCGTCGAGAATGAAGAGTGGGAAGGCAACGAGGCGCTCGGCGACGGCACGGGGGACGAGGCGGGTGTTGCGGAAGTCGATTTCGTAGTGCGTGAGATCAACGAAGGGATATTCGCAGATTTTGGCTTTGGCGATGGCGAGGCGGCGCGTGGTGGCGATGCCGAGTGAGACCATGGAGTCGAGAAGATCGCCGCCCGTACCCATCGCGTGTTCAGTGGCACGGCGAAGATCGGCCTCGGTGATGAGGCCGTCTGCGAGCAGCGTGCGGACGATGAAGTTGCGAGAGTCGAGCACTGGGGTGTTCCTGAATACTCCGTTTTATGATTCGCCCTGGCCAACTTGCGCGAGGATCGCGTCGAGTTGGCGTTGCTGGTCTTCGGTCATGTCGGTGAATGAACAGCCCACGTGAAACGCGGGACGGCGGTCGGTCATGATGAAGCGGCGGACGATGGCGTCGCAACTGAGAAGTTCTTGCGGCGTGTCGCCTGCGGAAAAAAGTTTGACGCGGATGCGCGTGAGGCGCGGGAGGAAGACGGTGGTGAAGAAGCCAGCGCCGGCGAGCGAGATATCAACGCAGTTGCAGTCGATCATGCCGTCTTTGGCACCGGCGGCGGGGGCGAGCTTGACCACCGACGCATGCTGGGCGGTGGGCCCGAGGACCGCGTTTATCGAAACGTCGAAGCGTTCGACTTTGCGCATGATGGTGGCGGCAGAAGGCATGAAAACTCCGGCGGGTCTTTGATCGTTGAAACAAGTTCTGGACGCAGCGAGACTGGTTGCGGGGTCTACCCGCCACGGTGCTACGTCGGCAAATTGGGAGGGCGACTGAAGGGACGGCGTAAAAAGGACGACCTAGATACGAGAATCGGAGAAATACACGTACATGATCCGTACGGATTGCGGAGAGCTGGTAAAACTTGGTTCTGGGCAAGCGTTTGCCTAGAATGGACAACGCCGAAGGTTGGTCGGCTTGCGCATCGTTTGTGGTGGTCTTTTGGTCTTCTTGAGCGGTGCGGCTTTTCTCAAACTGGTTTTGCGGCTTGCTCAGCATGTGGCTTGGCGGGTCGTGCAACCCCTGAAGCGCCCATGTGCGTTCGCGATGGTTTCTTGCTGAGTGGATCGGCGGGAAGCTCCAACTGCGAGGAACGCCGGTGTCGCTGCCCGAGGACTTTGTCATGGCTAGTACGCTCGTTCAAGACCTTATCGAAGCTGGTATTCACTTCGGCCAGCGCAGCAGCGGCTGGAACCCGCGGATGCAGCCGTTTATCTACGGCAAGCGCAACGGGATTCACATTATCGATATCAAGGAGACCATCAAGGGTCTTCTGCTGGCGAAGAAGCTGATTGCCAAGAGCGTTGCTGAAGGCAAGGATGTGTGCTTTGTGGGCACCAAGCGCCAAGCCAAGAGCGTGCTGGAAGGCCGCGTTCCCGACGTGAAGCAGCACTTTGTGACTGAGCGCTGGCTGGGTGGCACGCTGACCAACTTCCGGACGATTCGTCAGCGCCTGAAGCGCTTGGATGAACTGGACGCGATTGAAGCGAAGGATAACTTCGCGAGCTACTCGAAGAAGATGGAAAGCATGCTCAAGCGAGAGCAGAAGAAGATCAGCCGGAACTTGTCGGGCATTCGCCACATGGAGAAGATGCCGGGCATCATGGTTGTGGTTGACGTGAAGAGCGAAATGACGGCGCTGCGCGAAGCCAAGAAGCTGGGCATCACGACGATTGCACTGATTGACACCGATGGCGACCCCGAGCTGGTTGACATTGTTATTCCCGGGAACGACGACTCGATGCGCTCCATCGATGTGGTCATTCGCGAGTTGTGCCTGGCGGTGAGCGAAGGCCTGCAACTGCGCGAGCAGACGCAAGCGGCGAACCGTGCGGCGGACCAGAAGGGTCCGGCGAACACCAGCATGGACGGCGCGGGCGACCAAGGCGGCCAGGGGGGTGGTCCGGGCGGCCCACGCCGCAGCCGGCGTGCGCAGTTCAAGGCGGATGACGCGGCTGGTGAAGTCGCGGCGAAGGCGTAAGTGGGTGGCACAGGTGTTGCAGCCTGTGTTCCATCAAGTCATAACCGAAAAGTGACATGAGCTAGTGCTCACGCCACCGGTAGCAAGCAGCAAAGTACACGGGTCCGATTCAGTTCGGGCTCGTTTCGCAAGAATTAGTTTCGCACGGGCTGAAAGCCCGTGCCACCGAAAGAGACAGGACACACACCATGGCTGAACTCAACGCCAAAGACGTGATGAAACTCCGCGACAAGACGGGCCTGCCCATGATGGCTTGTAAAGCCGCTTTGACCGAAGCGGGCGGGGACTTTGAGAAGGCGGAGGACATTCTCCGCAAGCAGATGAAGGGCAAGATGGACAGCAAGACCGACAAGGTCGCGGGCGAAGGTCGAATCGCGATTGCGGTCGGTAGCGGCGGCGCGACGATTGTCGAGCTCAAGGCCAACACGGACTTCACTGCCAAGAACGATGCGTTCATCAGCCTCGCCAACAGCATTGCTCAAGGCGGGCTGAAGCTGGGTGCGGGTTCGTTCGCGAACGCGACGGAGTTTGCGTCGGCGATTGATGACATTCGCGCGAAGACTGGCGAGACGATTGCCATTGGTCGCGCTGAGCATGTGCCGGGCGGTCCTGGCATCAAGTTCGGCACGTATGTGCACCACGACGGCAAGACCGGCGCGCTGGTGAAGGTTGAAGGCGAGATGAGCGATGAAGGTCTCAAGCAGATCTGCATGCACATCGTCGCGGCCCAGCCTCGCCCGCAGGGTGTGAATGCCAGCGATGTGCCAGCGGCGGTTGTTGAGCGTGAACGCAAGTTCCGCATCGAGCAAGCGATGGAAACGGGCAAGCCCAAGGAAATCGCCGAGAAGATGGTGGAAGGCGGGATGCGCAAGTTCTTCGAGGAAATCGCGCTGCTTGAGCAGCCTTACGTGATTGACCCGACGAAGAAGGTCAAAGACATCGTGGGCGGTGCGAAGGTGCACGCGTTCTGGCGGTGGCAGGTTGGGGAGTGAGTTGAGATTTGTTTGCACTACAAACCCGCGAGAGATCGCGGGTTTTTTCATTTGAGGAAGCACTGGATGCCGGGTGCGAGCCGGCGCATGCAGTCGTCGAACCAAGGCCACTTGGAGAAATTTCCCACGGTGGGCGTGGTGTTGGCGTCGAGCAGATGGGCGACGCCGTCGATGATAGTGAAATCGAACTTGCCGAAATCAAAGTGCATGGATTGCCGAAGGGCGAGGAGTTCGGGGGGCGGATCAAACTCGATTTTGCGTGTGACGATTGTGCGAGCTTGGACGATGGGCGTGGTTGCGTAGTTGACGGAGATGAATCCGCCGTCGCCGAAGAAGACCCAGGATCGCAGCACGTATTGATCGCCCGCGCGTTCGCACAGCAGTCGCTCGACGATGAGATGCTCGTTGTGCCAGACCATCATGGGCACGTCGGCGGCACGATCGAAGATTCGGTAGTCTTTGCCGTCGAGGCGCGTACGAAACTGCCAGGGCATGCGCTGGCGGAGAGCACGCATGCATGTTCGCAGCGGGTGAGACTCGCGGGAGATTTGGTAGTCGATTGCGCCGCCGAAGTTCAGGTTGGTTTTGACGATGACCGGGCCATCGTAACCGTCACCTTTGCGAACTTGATGCCGGGAGATGAGTCGTTTCTCGATGGAGCCAACCTTGGCGTTGAGTGTGGCTGGGTAGTGGGCGGACAGCTTGCGGAATGCGTCGATGGGACGGGTGCTGTCGATGTGGAGCAACGCGGCGGCGGCGCTGGGGACGTGCACGGGCGCGGGCACGCAGGCTGCGGAGATACCCATGGCTCGCCAATAGGGCAGGAGTTCGCGAACCATGTAGGGAATGGGCAGCAGCGGCGCGAGGGGATGCGTGTGGATGACCACCAGCGGCGCATCGCAGCGGGTGGCGCGAGGCAGAAGTTGTGGTGCGGCAACCGGAGACGACACGTGCAACATACTAAACGAATAAGCGTGGCAGGAGCGGTGACAGGACACAAATTGTGGCAAGCAGCTGCAAAACGACATAACGGACGTTGCCACAAGGGGTTGGAGGGGCTTATTGTTTTGCGAGTGCACGAGAAAGTGCACGCGTCTGGATGCATGAAGGTTGCGTAGGCAGCGCGTCAATGGAGATTGCCATGGGCTTGGACTACGCGATTGATGCGTTGTACGCGACGGATTTCAGCAGCGCGCAGGCGAGTGCGTGCCGGGTGCATCGCGATGGGCGGGCGTATCCGACGATTGCGGCGGTGGGCGGCTGCTTTGAGGACGCGGGGCACAGCCTGACGATTCGGCATGTGCAGTTGTTTGATTGTTACCGCGCGGAGTGGCGCGATGGACAGGGCAGCACGATGGGTGCTGTTGCGGGGCAGACGGCGGAAGAGGCGGCGGTGTATGCGTTGAGCTTGTTGCGGCGGCAGGTGGCGCAGGTTGCGATGCAGGCTGGGCGCGAGTGAGATCAAGTGAGATTCAGGTTGCTTGATCCGGGCCTTCGCAGGGCCTCAGGCCCGGCGTCATTCGTCACCGAAAATCGTGCCCAAGTTTCTTGCGGCGAGGATGAGGGGGTCGTCTTCCTTCACCAATCTTTGTTTGCCAGCGGCGAAACTGAGGTCGACGTCGGTCAGGTGTCCGCCTTGAATGGCGACCATGCGGCCGGCTTTGCCTTGACGCAGCAGGGTCATGGCGTGGCTGCCGAGCAGCGTGGCGAGGACGCGGTCGCTGGGGATGGGCGTGCCGCCGCGCTGCGTGTGGCCCAGAATCGTGTAGCGGCTTTCGGTGCCGGTTTCGTCTTCGATTTGATCGGCGAGGTACTTGGCGATGCCGCCCAGGCGGATGGGATCGGGGCTGGTCTCGACGCGGCGGGCAATGAACTGGCCGTGGCCTTTGACTTTGGCACCTTCGCTGACGCAGATGAGGCTGCTGCGTTTGCCGCGGTCGCTGCGCTCTTTGACGCAGGCGAAGACGCGAGTCATGTCGAAGGGAAGTTCGGGCAAGAGAATGATGTCGCTGCCGCTGGCGACGCCCGCGTGCAATGCGATCCAACCAGCGTTGCGGCCCATGACTTCAACGACCATGGCGCGGTGGTGGCTGTCGGCGGTGGTGCGAACTTTGTCGAGCGCGTCCGTGGCAGTCGCAACTGCGGTCTGGAAACCGAAGGTGATGTCGGTGCCTTCGATGTCATTATCAATAGTTTTGGGCACGCCGATGACGGGCACGCCTTTGCGAGCGAACTCGGTTGCACCCGTCTGCGTGCCATCGCCGCCGATGGTGATGAGAGCTTCGATGCCAGCCCGCTCCAAATTGCGGAGGCAGTCGGGCATGACGTCTTTGTAAATGGGTTTGTTGTCGCTATCGGTGCCGACTTTGTGCTTGCTGGGGTTGGTTTTGTTGTTGCTGCCCAGAATCGTGCCGCCACGAAGCAGCAGCCCCGCCATGTCGGCCTCCGTGATTTCGCGCAGGCGATTTTCGATCAGACCCAGGTAGCCATCTTCAATGCCGATGACCTTGATGTTGCAATGAAACGCATCACGCGCAACCGCACGGATGACGGCGTTGAGACCCGGGCAGTCGCCACCAGAAGTGAGAATGCCGATGCGGCGAACGGTCGGGCAAGTGAGGGCGAGAGGGTTCATGTGGGGAGAATATCGGCAGAAACGGGGGGAGGACGGGAAAGGCGGAAGGCGAAGGCTTTCACCACAGAGACGCAGAGGCACAGAGGAGAAAGGCAGGAGGTCAAGGCAGGGATGCAGGGGTTCAAGACAAAAAGGCAGGAGTCAGGACTGGGTTTTTTCCCAATCTCATCTCCTGCCTTTCTCTGTGCCTCTGTGACTCTGTGGTAATCGAAGGTTCGTTACGCCGCCAGCTTCTTCGCGTTCGCGTTCATCACACTCAGCCCGCCGGGCGTATCGGTGCCGAATTGCACCGTGATGGCATCGCTCAGCAGGCCTTGAGCCGTGCCGCGTTGGCCTTGCATCACATACTGCACGCCCGCGGCGGCTGCCGAGGTCGGGACGGTCGCGTCGGTGAAACTCATGCGGCGTGATGTGCTCGTGGTGCCGCTGGTGCCGCCCAGCGAAACCCATGCGTTGGCCCCGGGCAACTTGCGATAGATGTTGAAGAAGACGCCGCTGCTGGCCGCCGCGTTTTCCGCATCCCAAGAAATCTGCACCGCGCCCGTCGCGAGCAGCGTCACGAGAATATCAGTCGGCTTGCCGGGCAAGGGCAAAGGCGAAGGCTGGGCGGGGGCGGGAATCTGAGCCAGTGCGTAGATGGGCGTGGGGTTGGCTTGTTGCTCCGCGTACGTCTTGATATCGCGAATAAGCCCCGCCGCCGCCGTGCGCATCAGGCCCAGTTGTCCGTTGCTCAGCGCGGTCGCGGCCTTGGCAGCTTCGCGAGCCTTCTCGGCATCGTCGTATGCCTGCCGAGCCGCAGTGACAGTTGTCTTGAAGGCGTTGGCCTTCGCCGAATTGATTCCCAGTCCCGCTGCGTTCGCGGCCCACAGCGAAACGTGTGCTTCGCAGAACTGCAACAGATCGGTACGTGATTCGGGTAGAACGCTCATGTGAAACTCCTTGCAGATGCTCTGCGATGACCTGCCGCCGCCGCACGCGCGGCCGCCTGCGCACATCGCCATCGACTCATGCATCGCCGCGCCGCTCGCCGATAAAAGCAGAGCCGTTGCAGCAATCACCAGGCACACGCCTGACACCTTCGCCATCGACACGGCACAACCGGCACTTCGCCACAAGGGGATAAATATGCGAACTTTCTCACTCACACCGCTCACAACGCGCAACAACCGCCCAGCCACAGCCATCACCGTGAACACGACGACCATTGCTGCGCCCACGACAAGCCCCGTCGTGGCCGCCACGAGCCCCGTTGTGGCAACCACAACTCGCGCCACGAGCCTGCCGGGCTTTGTTGTGTTCCCGATAAATCGTGTCGTTCGCGCGGCACTCATCGCCGTTGGCGTAGGCGCGGCCGCGACACCGGCGAGCGCGCAGTGGACGGCTTACGTGCTCCCACACGACGGCACGGTATCTATGGCCGATGGCATCAAGGACGGGCTGGTCTTCGGATACGTGGCCGGGGGGACGATACCGGCCGGTCCTGTGCTTTGGGATGTGGCAACACGCACGCCCACAAACATGCGCCCGACTGACGCGGGCGCCAACGCGTTGCCCAGCGGCCAAACCGTGAACCAAGTCGAGTACGCGCGCATCCACGGCGGCGGGGATGGGCAGTTTGTCGGGATTGTCGTGACAAGCGGCTTGGACGGGCCGACGGTGTGGAACGGTGGTGCGAACTCGATCACGATGTTGAACGCCCGGTTCGGGGCCAATGGCGTTGCGTGGGATGCGGAAGCGAACATACAGGTCGGTCAAATTGCCTTTCCGTTTACCAGCGTGAAGCGGCCCTCCCTGTGGATGGGCGACGCGTATTCGCGCATCGACCTGCTGCCGCCGGGTGTGCGCGAGGGCGTTGCCTTTGCGCTGGATCAGGGGGTCGTGAGCGGCTCGCTCTATACCGAAACCAACGCGCGGGCCGCGCTGTGGCCGCTGCCGCTCACGCAGCCGCAGACGTGGATCGATCTGACGCCCGCGTCATCAACAGACGCGATCATTGTCGCGGCGGAAGATGGCGTGCAGGTGGGCAGCGCGTACTTCAGCGTGCTGCCCAGCCAGCGCGCGGCGATGTGGCGGGGCACGCCCGAGACATTCGTGGACCTTGGGGCGCTTTTTGGCGGCAGCAGTGAGGTTCGGGGGACCGATGGCGTGTGGCAGGCGGGCGCGAGCAGCGACAGTATTACTTCGCTCGCGACGATTTGGCGCGGGACGGCGGCATCGTGGATTCGGTTGCACCAGTACCTGCCCGAGTTGCCTGCTGGTCCGGCCACGGGCAGCATCGCGACAGGCGTCTGGTCTGATGGCACGATGATCTATGTGAGCGGCTACGCCGCTGGCGGTGGGTATGGCTCCGAGACTGCCGTGCTCTGGTCAAGGCCAGTGTGTGAACCGCCCGTGATTCGCTCTCAGCCGGAGCCTGTGACGTTCTGTTTCGGCCAGACGCTCACGCTGTCGGTCGCCGTGGATGCCGCTGATGCAACCTATCAGTGGTATCGCAACGGGATCGCGCTCAACTGGACGCCCTCGGGCCGCGAAGCGACGCTGTCGATTCCCTTCGCATGGGTGACGGATGCGGGCGAGTACACGTGCGAAGTTCGGACGGACTGCGGCGGTGTCGTCACGCAGCCGGTGGCGGTCAGATACGTCCAGTTCTGCTGCAACGATATCGATTTCAACAACAACGATGTCTTTCCGGAAGAGCAGGACGTCACCGACTTCTTTGCCGCCGTCGCGGGCGATACAACATGCCTCACGTGCGACCCCATCGACTTCAACAACAACGGCGTCTTCCCCGAGGATCAAGATGTGATTGACTTCTTCAACGTCTTGGCGGGCGGCACTTGTCCGTGAAGGCGGGTTCACCGCGGAGATCGCGGAGGGCGCGGAGAGAAGGCAGAGCAGAAACGAACCGAGGCAGGCGTTGCGTGGCTCGATTGTGAGTCATCCAACACCTGCCTTTTCCTTTGTGCTCTTTGTGTCTTTGTGGTGAAATGCCTTCTTGGCCTTTCTGCCCCACCCGCTCACGCGTTGTGTTTGGTCCCTCGCCACACACCCGCGCCGGCGGCCGTGCCGCTGGGGAGGTAGGCTTTGGCGGTGGTCCACCACGAGTCGGCGGTGTGTTGCATGGACTCGGCGGTATGGGCGATGTTGTCTTTGAGGTGGTCGATGTCGCTGGTAGTCAGGCCCAGGCCCAGTTTGTGGATGAGGATGGCTCCGCCCACGAGCAACGCGCCGATGAGCAGGGCGATTTTGACGACTTTTCGCACCAGGTAGGCGAAGACGAAGGCGGCGATGAAGCTGACGCCCGCGCGGAGGGTCCAGGGGGCGATGGCGTCGATGGTGTTCTCTGCTCCGCTGCCGTGGACAGCGCGGTAGATGAGCCAGCCGCCGCTGGCGAGGGTGGCGGTGAGAACGAAGAAGAAGATTTTGCTCTTGAGCGGGCTCAGGAGCATGCCAAAGCCAAAGCCAGCGGCTCCGCCAGCGAGGGTGGCGGCTGCGGACGATGCATCGGGGAGGTCGTGTTTGCGTTCGTCGGCCATGGGGAAGGATAGACGTTACTCGAACTCGACGATGACTTGGCCTTGGGAGCTCACGAGGGCTTCGATGAGTCGGCGGACTTGCTCGCGCGTGTCGTCTTCGATCTTTTTGCGATCGGCGGGGAGGAGTTCGAGGGCACGAGCTTCGAGGGGGACTTGCGCTTTGGCTTCGCTGAGTTCATTGCTGCCTGTCCACCAGACGTAACGACGCCAGTTCTTTTGCACGGTGGCTTGCTGGGCTTCGGCGAAGATTTCGACAGCTTGGCGGGTGGGAGCGGGGACTTTGACGCGGATGATTTTCTTGTCGCCGACGGTTTCGATGCGGATGCCATCGGCGGCGAGCTGCGAGAGGTCGGTGCCGTAACTGACGACAACGGGGGTTTGCACCGCGATGTTGGCATCGCCCAGCAGCATGCTTTCGACTTTCTTTTCAACGCGCACGCTGGTGGTGATCTGCACAGTGATGAGTTTGAGCGTGCGCAAGCTCGCGGCGACGTCAGCGGGATTGATGGTGTTGCGCTCGGTCATGAGGCGAGCGACGGCGGCTTCGCGCGTGCGCTCGCGGCGGATGGTGTAGACGAGGCTGGCGATGGCGAGGAGCGTGGCGATGATGGCAATAGTGGCCGCGATGATGATGGCGGTTCGCGTAGCGAGGGGCGGAGATAGGGGAGGCGTGGTGGTCATGGCGTGTGCGGAGCGGGCCGCGAGTGATGGTAGCAGCGGGTGCAAATGGGCTGCTGGTCTGTGAGCAGTGTGCGTGCGATGCGACATGATCTGCCACGTTCGTCGTCGCTTCTGTCGCCTCATTCGTCGCGACTCACCGTTGATCTGATTTGACATCCAGTGAGGCTGTATCGGCGAACTCAGTGAGCCGTCAGCAGTGCTGTCTCAAGTGAGATAGGCGCGGCGGTGCCTCTTAATCAGGTAGGGTATCACATGCGTTTTCGAGTTGTTTCAATGGCGTTTTTGACTACCGCAGTCTCGGCTCTGGCCACGGAACCACCCGCTGCGCCGTCCCCCGCGGCGACCCCGTCGCCTGTTGCAACTCCTGAACTGTCCCCTGCACCTGCAAACATAGGCGAGGCTCCCAAGCCTGGTGCCCTTGTGCGGATATCAGGAGATGCGAAGCGTGTGCCCGAGCGGACCAAGAACGGTGGTTACACGCTTGCGGGCACCGCGCTGCGGATCACTGCGCCGCTGCCCGATGGCTACCCCGCGCCGACACCGCCGGGAGCCATTGAACTCAAGACCTATCCCAGCGTCCGTCGTGCGGAGTACACGGTGGCTGGCGAACCTTTCGCAGCCATGCTCAAGTCGTTTCGGCCGCTGTATAACCATATCTCCGACCGCAAGATTCCCATGACCAGCCCGGTTGAAATGGACTTCCCGCCGGCCGCTGGGGATGGTGAGAAGAAGGAAGGCGCTGAGCAGTCGCCAGAATGGAAGGTCAGTTTCCTGTATCGAACCAAAGAGCTCGGCCCGACCGGTACTGACGGCAAAGTGACGATCGTCGATACTGCCGAGACGACGGTGATCAGCATCGGCATTGACGGCTCCGTGGCAGGTCCGGAGACCGTTGTGGATGAGGAGGCTGAGCTGCGGAAGTGGCTGTCCTCACAAGATCAATGGGAACAGGCGGGCGAGCCACGTTCCCTTGGATACACGGGACCGGGCGAACTGCCTTGGAGCGAGCTTCAGATCCCGTTGCGTCGCAAGGACGCGGGTGCTAAGGCCCCGGCGACGCAAAGCTCTGCGACAGACCCGGAACACACGGCAGCCCCCCAAGGCGGCAAGTAACCGCCCTCGAAGCGACGACGCAGGCGAAGCCGTGCTGGCAGCGGCGTACACGTTGCTGGTAGGGCGTGGTCATGGCGGCATGTCGATCGAAGCCGTCGCCGCCGAAGCGGGAGTCGGCAATGTGACAATTTATCGATGGTGGAAAGGTCGCCAAGAGATCGCGGTGGAGTTTTTCTTCGCAGCGACTGTTCGCGAACTTGCGTTTCCGCAGACCAGCACGGCGCGAGAGGATTTTCGTCAGCAAGTTCTTGGCTTGCGACGCTGCTGCGCGGCAAGCGAGACGAAGCGATGCTCTCAGCCGTACGTACGGACGAAGCATTGAAGGCTGCGCTGCACTCACGATGGCTGACCCCGAGGCGAGCGTGGGGGCAGAACCGCATGGCAGACGCGATCGCGGCGGGCGAGTGTCGGCGTGGCGTTGTAGCGGTACACGTGCTTGAACTGCGCTACAGCCCGTTATACGCCAGATTGATTCGTGGGCGCACAATTCCAGACAAGCAAGAACTCGGCAAGCTGCTGTCTCTCGCGTTCTCGGCGATCTTTCGCGACTCGTGAGGGTGGACACAAACGTCGTTGGGGCGATACCGATGCAAAGCGGGCGTGTAACAAAACGACAACCGCCGAGTCTTGCGACCCGGGGGATTGGCGAATAGAGGACGCGAGATGGTCTGACGACCTGACTTCCAGAGAACGAGAGACACGGCAAGCGGGTGGTCTTCCCCGGCAGAACCGCACATACGATAATGGACTGCCAGAAGTCCGCACACTACCCGATGACCCGCTCTCGCGACTCTCGAGCAACCAGCATGACTGAAATGCATCACTCGAAGACACCGCTGTTCTGGGCGTGGGGTGCCTGCGTGAGCGGATTGGCGGGCGCGAGTCGCGAAGAACCGGTGATCGTGATGGGGATGGCAAAAGCGGGGACGATTCGCGCGATTGCTGAAAACATATTTGAGTTCGGAAGAATTCGCGAGGCACATGCTCGGGTTGACACAACTAGAAAAGTTGGTGCGGTTGTGATGTCGCCGGGGGGGTGAGGCGTTCGCGAAGGGATACTTCGATGAGACCGAACTTCACCGAAAGTGACTCAACTCGCTGCGAAGCAGGTGCAATAAGTGGAGCGGAAGAGAATCGAACTCTCGACCTCGTCATTGCGAACGACGCGCTCTACCAGCTGAGCTACCGCCCCATCATTTAACCATTCATTCAGTTGTCACCCGGCTCCTTTCGGAGACGGGTGTGGAGTATAGACGGCGGACCGGCGGGAGTCATCTGTGCCGTCCGTAATGCCGTTTTCTGCCGAAAATCCGCGGCCCGCCGTCTTCTGCCGCGACAAGCGAATGTCCCTCCCCACTCACGCGGACCATCATCTTGATCCTGTCCGCCGCCAACTACGCCCCACTTCGTTCTGCACCACTCGCCGCAACAAACGTCCGCGCCGCAGCCACTGCTTCCTGCGTCAATGCATGGTCGCCGTCATCCAGATTCATCTCCACGCTCGCCCCGCGCTCGCGGAGCGACGCCGCCAACGCCATCGCATCACTCGCCGGCGTAATCGGGTCGCG
>VYLN01000015.1_pt1 | contig 59899 bp, 52 predicted proteins | sample 5109471 | NCBI WGS metagenome assembly VYLN01 (sample SAMN12291806, study PRJNA351875) | freshwater metagenome | isolation source: freshwater lake | place: USA: Michigan, Lee Lake | collected 2013-08-06 | reverse complement strand
CATGCTGCGGCAGGCGGGCATGGGCGTTGAGACGCTGGATTGGCCCGATGGCGGCGCGGAAGAGTGGCGAGCGCGGGCGGTGAGGCCTGTGCAGGCGCAGATCATCATGGTGAACACGATGGGCAACAGTGATTTCTTTGAGCTCTCACCCGGGCGCTGTTTGCCTGCGGACTTGCCCATACTTGATCAGCCTGCAGCCGTGCACTTCATTCACTCGTGGTCTGCGTTGTTTCCGGCGTTACCGAGTCACTTGCTGGGGCGGTGGTTTGAGCGCGGCGCGTTTTTCTATTACGGCAGTGTGCATGAGCCGTATCTGTCGGCGTTCTTGCCGCCTGAGAAGGTAGTTGCACGCATCAGCATCGGTGCGCCGTGGGGTGCGGCGTTGCGATATGACGGCGGGCCGCCGTGGAAGATCGCGACGTTTGGCGATCCGTTGTTTACGACCATGAACTTGCCGCTGCGAACGAGTGATCCGTTGCCTTTGGAAAACACGACGGCGGTTGATGCGACGCTTCGGGATGATCTCAAGGCCGACAAGTACGAGTTGGCGATTCGTGCCCTGGTGCTAGCGGGACGTGAGGCGGACTTGGGAAGGCTTGCAACGCCATTGCTTCGTGATAAGGCAGACAAAGTCACGTCGGCGACGGCGGAACTTTTGGTGTTGCCGCTCTTTCGGCAGCAGCGTGCCGATGACTTGGTGGCGGCGTATGGCTTGCTGGATAAGCCGCGGATGAGCAAGCGCGCGCTGCAGGATGCGCTATGGCATACCGCGTATCCGCGAATTGGTTCAGCAACGGAGAAGACGGTGGGCCTTCTCCGGATAAACGTGCGGCCTGACAGTGCGGCAAGAGATACGGCGTGGGCGGCGGTTGCGATTGCGCAGCGCGATGGTCGGCCAGCGGCGGATGCGTTTCTTGCATCCGCACGCGAGAAAATGGCACCCGAGCAACTGAAGGCGCTGGCTGAACTGACACGCGGACCGATCGATTCGTGGGCGCGCTGAAATATTTTCTGGCCTCGCCGCAACCCAACAACGCATTGACTGGTGCGAACGCTGAGGGAAGAGAATCTTCGCAAGATTCTCGAACGCTCGTTGAAACAAAGGTCGGAGGCGGGAAGAATGTGACGCGAACCACCGCTTCAAGGTGGTTCGTAGTTGAAAGGGGTGTGACGAGATCGCATGCGGAAGGGCACGGATGGCAGCACAGGAATTTCCAGAAGGCCTCGGTCGTCAACTCGCCGCGCGTCGGCCTGATCTGCTCGCGAAGATCAGCGATGCCCAGCGTGCGGTGCTCGAGCAGTTGCTCGAGGGCAAGACCGAGCCTGAGATTGCCGAGTCACTTGATCGCAGCAAGCACACGGTGCATGACCACACGAAAGCGATTTATCAATTGCTAGGCGTGGGCAATCGCGTGCACTTGGTTTTGCTGTTTAGTTTGCCGCACAAGTAGTGTGTAGCGTCGAGAACTCACGCGTCACTTTGAGGAATGGGCCGGCCTTGCGGGTCGCGTTCGTTTTGCACGTGAGCTTCGAGGTCGCGCGCCATGTCATCGGTGATGAAGTGTTCCATGCGCTCGCTGGGGTCGTGGACGTGGCTGACTGGCAGCGAAAGGTCACGCCAGAGGTAGCTTTCCCAAAGTCGGTGGGCGCGCAGCACGCGGAGCGCTTCGGCTTGGCCGGTTGAGGTCAGCACTGCTTGGCCCTGCTGCGAGGCGATGAACTTTGCCCAGATAAGTTGGTAGCGAGCGATTGTACCCAGTGGACCTGTGAGAAGCTGCTGGACATCTCTCGCAGTTGCACGCGAGTTTGACTCAGCATGAACGCGGTAGAGCGTGCCCAGCACATCTTCACGTCGCACGCGCAGCGTGAGTGAGAATCGGCGGAGCCAGGTCGCGATCAAGCCTTGGGATGGCGATGCGAAGAGGGCGAGTGCGAAAAGCAAACCCACGACAACGCTGACCGTGCCCGCGATCGACGTGTTGAGCCGAACAGCGGCGATGGTGCCGATTGCGCCGCTAAGGACGCCCAGCGATGCGGAGATTGCGATCAGTCGGCCGAATCGCTGGGTCAGCAGACTGGCGGAAGCTGGGGGGCCGATGAGCATCGCGACGACGAGAATCGAGCCGACAGCTTCGAAACTCGCGACTGATGCTCCCGCGATGACAGCAACGGCGACGTAATGAATGAGCGTTGCTGAGAAACCCATGCTGGTGGCGAGTGCGGCGTCGAAGCTGACGAGTTTGATTTCTTTCCAGAAAACGGTGAGCAGCAGCAGCGTGATGCCGCTCGCGCCGGCGAGAGTTGCGAATGCTCGCGGCATTTCGAATGACAGCACGCGCACGCGATCGATATCGACAAACTCCAGAAGGCCGTAGAGGACGCAGCCAGGATCAAGATCAACCTTGTCTGCGGCTTGCGATATGAGCAGCACGCCCAGTGCGAAAAGAGAGGTGAAAACGACACCCATCGCGGCATCGCTGGGAACTTTGCCGACGCGCGCAAGCCAGCTTGTGCCAGCGGCAGTCAGCAAACCGACGACCATCGCGCCGGTGAGCATGGCCCAGGTGTCGCGCGTGCCGCTGAGGAGGAACGCACCGGCAAGACCCGGCAGAATAGCGTGGGTAATGGCGTCACCCAGCAAGCTCATGCGACGCAGCACGAGATAGCAACCGGCGACGCCGCAGAGCAGGCCGCACATTGACGCGGTCGCGAGCATCCACCACTCGCTGCTGGTGAGGAATGGGTTCATTCGTGCACTCCTGCGCGAGAGTGTGCCGCGACGGCGTGAGGCGAATCAGGAATGACGACTGCAGGCAAGCGACCATCTTCGCGCAGGCGCGCTTCGAGTTCTGCGATGATTTCAGCGGGAAGTACGTGTTCAATGGTGTCGGCGTCACGATCAACGTGATCGGTCGCGATTGCGGCGTGCGTGACGAGATACACCTCCCACAAGCGGTGCGTGCGCACGATTGCCTGTGCCTGCTTGCGACCTTCGGGCGAGAGCGCGACACGGTCAGCTTCTCGCGAGACCAGTCCGCGTCGCACGGCATGACGAAGCAGCGAGTCAAGTTCGGCGGGCGTCCAAGCTCGCTTGAGGGCGACATCACAGACTGGTACGAGGGCCGCTTGCTGGGCTTCTTGCACTTCAAATATGGCACGCAGGATGTTTTGCAGTGAGATTTTGTTTCGCAGCGCACGCTTGCGCCACCAACCAGCGATGAGACCACGGCGCGGTGCGCACAACAACGAGACGATGAAGATCGACGCGGCAACCAACGTGATGACCGGGCCTGCGCTGAGCTTAGGTTTCATCGCGCTGATGCCTGAACCAATTGCACCAGACATCGCGCCGACGACTGCGGCGATGATGGCCATGATGCCAAGCCGATCACTCCAGCAGCGCGCCGCGACGGCGGGAATTGTGAGCATTGCAACTGCCAGCACCAGCCCCACTGCTGGCAGCGCGACGACGGTGCACACGCACACAAGACCCATGAGCAGCAAGTCGAGCAGTTGGACACGCAAACCTGCACTGTGCGCGAATTCTCGGTCGAAACACAGCACTTTGAACTGACGATAGAAGATGCCGCACGTGATGACGACGAGCCCGGCGACCACGGCGATCAGTTGCACGTCGCGCACGACCATGCTGGCTGCTTTGCCGAAAATGAAACCTTCGAGACCTGCGTGAGCTGCATCTGGCGAGCGCTGGACGATGCTGAGCAGCGCGACCCCAAGGCCGAATGTGGTTGAAAGGACGAGAGCAATGGCGGCGTCTTCCTTGACGCGTGAGCTGCGGCGGATGCCCATGACGGCAAGCACGCCCAGTACACCAAATGCGAGCGCGCCGGCAAGCAACGGACCCAACTCGCGAGAGCCGGTGATGAGAAACGCGATGCACACACCAGGCAGCGCAGCGTGCGCGAGTGCGTCGGCCATGAGCGACCTGCCGCGAAGGACGGTGAATGTGCCGACGACGCCGCACGCGCAGCCGAGCAGCACGCTGCCTAGCAGGACGATGTTGGTGTTGAAGTCAGAAAATGTGAGGAGACGGTGTAGCACGGTTGCGTTATGTTCCCGCTCGTCGAACGGCTTCGGCGGCTTGCTCGAGCAAGTTCAGTCGTCCGCCGTACGTTTTTTGCAGGTTTTCCTGCGTGAATACATCATTTGTGGGCCCTGCCGCGACAAGCCGCATGTTGAGCATGATGACATGATCGAAGTACTGCGGCACGGTTTGCAGATCGTGATGTACGGCGATCACGGTCTTGCCGGAATCGCGCATGGTGCGCAACACATCGAGAATCGCTCGCTCGGTCGCGGCATCAACGCCAGCGAAAGGTTCATCCATGAGATACAACGCAGCGTCTTGTGCGAGGGCTCGCGCGAGGAATACGCGTTGCTGCTGGCCGCCTGACAACTGACCGATCTGCCGCTGCGCGAAGTCGCTCATGCCAACTTGTTTGAGAGCGGCGAGAGCACGCTCGCGTTGCGGCTGGCTTACGCGACGCAACCAGCCGAGCTGGGCGTAGGTTCCCATGGTGACCACGCCCATCGCGTCGATTGGAAAGTCCCAGTCGACGCTTTCGCGCTGCGGGACGTATCCAACCAACGCACGCGCTTCGCGAATGCTGCGGCCAAATATCTCGACGCGTCCGCTCGCGAGCGGTACCAAGCCCAACATCGCTTTGAGGAGTGTGCTTTTGCCGGCTCCGTTGGGGCCGACGATGGCGATGAGTTTGCCGACGGGAACCTGCACGTCAACATCCCACAGCACGGGCTTGCGGTGGTACGCGACAGTCAGATCGTGCACGTCAATTGCGATTGCAGCATTGGGTAGAGCAGCAGGAATCACTTGAGTCCCTCGACGATCTGCGTGACATTGTGCTGCACCATGCCGACGTATGTTCCTTCGGGCGTGCCCGCTTTGCCCATCGCGTCAGAGAAAAGCGAGCCGCCGATTCGAACGTTGTGACCTTTGGACTTCGCACCTTGCACCAGTGCTTCGATGTTTTTGGGACTGATGCTGGTTTCGATGAAGACGGCTGGCACTTTGCGAGCGACGAGTTCGTCAACAATTCGATTGATGTCGCTGAGGCTGGCTTCGCTTTCGGTAGAAAGACCTTGAATGCCTGCGACTTCGATGCCGTAAGCGCGACCGAAGTACCCGAAGGCATCGTGAGCGGTGACAAGAATACGTGTTTCTGCTGGGATTTTCGCGATTCGCTCGCGAACCGAATTGTTGAGATCAGCAAGTATGCTTTTGTACGCAGCGGCGGTGGCTGCAAACCGCTGCGCGTTGGCGGGATCGCGCTTCTGCAGCTCGTCGCGCACGGCTTCGATACCTGTACTCCACAAGTCGACATCAAACCAGACGTGCGGGTCGAACTGCGAGCCGCTTTTGGAAAGCTCGCCACTTGCTGCGAGCAGACGCTCGCGTGGCATGGCATCGGTGTAACACAGCACGGGCTTGGATTTGGCGAGGTTCTCGAGCGACTCCGACATTTTGCCTTCGAGTTTGAGGCCTGAGTAGACAACCAACTGCGCACTCTGCAACGCACGCATATCGCTGGGCGTTGGCTTGTACAAGTGCGGATCGGTGCCTGGTCCCATCAGAACTTCAACACGCACATGCTCGCCGCCGATGCGTTCGATGACATCCGCGACCATGGCGGTTGTGGCAACGACATGCAAACGTGAATCGGTTGTGCTCGCGGCAGGCTGGTTGGCTGGTTTGCAAGCTGGCAGCACGATGAGGCATAGAGCGAGCAGAACAGCGAAGATTCGAGCGTGAGACATAACGGTTCCTTCGATGACACAATGCAAACATCGGTCATGGCAAAGTGTAGCATCGGCTACAAAGTCAAGCCAGTGTTACAGAAGGTTGTCTCTGCTACCGACAAGGCTAGAATTGGTGGTCAGACTTTGAGAGCATGTCTAAGTCGTCAGGTTTCAGTTCGGTTGCCAGCAGAGCTGCACAAGCGACGGATGCCGCTGCGCATGCATCGGTTCGGGCTGCTCACGCCAACGAATTGGCGGAGGATTATGTCGAAGCCATCGCCATGCTTATCGCCTCCAGAGGTGAAGCCCGCGTGGTGGACCTGGCTCAGGCGATGGGCGTGACGCACGTTACCGTCGTGCGAACTATTGCACGTTTGCAACGTGAAAAACTCGTCATTTCACAGCCGTATCGGGCGATTTTTCTGACTCCGGCGGGCCAATCGCTGGCCACACGCAGCCGAGAACGACACGAGCTGGTTGTCGCGTTTTTACGATCCATGGGTGTATCCGCGAGTATTGCTGAGCGCGATGCGGAAGGCATCGAGCATCATTGTTCGCCACAGACGCTGGCGGCGTTTGCTCGATCCATGCGAACTCGGCAAACGAGGAAGTAACTGATCTCGTGCGAGACGCGACTCGCCGCGAGAAAGCATCTATCCTCGTGCATGGCGCAATCTCGTTCCTTGGCAAAGCGATCTACTCGCACATCCACGCCTCTACCGCTGGTGGGTGTCATCATGGGATCACAAAGTGATTGGGAAACCATGCAGCACGCGAGTTTGATGCTCGATTCCATGGGCGTGCCGCATGAAGTCAGCATCGTGAGTGCGCATCGCACGCCTGACTGGCTCTTTGAGTACGCAGCCTCGGCACAGCAACGCGGATTGCATGTCATCATCGCTGGTGCGGGCGGCGCGGCACATCTTCCCGGTATGTGCGCGAGCAAGACGAACCTGCCGGTGCTTGGTGTGCCGATGGAAAGCACGACGCTCAAGGGCATGGACTCGCTGCTGAGCATTGTGCAGATGCCTGCGGGCGTGCCGGTTGGCACGATGGCAATTGGTAAAGCCGGCGCGATCAACGCGGCTCTGTTTGCAGCGAAGATCGTTGCACTTCACGATGCGAAGATCGCGAAAGCCATTGATTCGTATCGCGATGAACAGACATCGCGCGTGCTGCTGCAGCGCGATCCTCGCAAGTCACCCAAGAAGTAAGGAGTTCGCATGCTGCTGGGAGTGCTGGGCGGCGGGCAACTCGGACGGATGTTGGCGCTTGCTGCCGCGCCGCTTGGTGTGCGCGTGCGATGCTACGACCCTGATCCGGATGCGTGCGCGGGCGATGTGTGCGAGCTGCAGAGTGGCACATGGGATGATTCTCGCTCGCTCGCGGCGTTTGCACACGGTTGTGATTGTGTGACATTCGAGTTTGAAAATGTACCGGTTACGACGGTGCGTGAAGTTGAGAAGCAATCGCCTGTTTTTCCGCCTGCTATCGCGCTGGAAACAGGACAGGACAGATTGCTTGAGAAACGTCTGTTTGAGCAGGCGGGACTGCGCGTGCATGCGTATGCCCACGCCGATTCCGAAGCCCAGCTCATCGAAACCATTGATCGCATTGGCACGCCTTGCGTCATCAAAACTCGTCGCGGTGGTTATGACGGCAAGGGACAAGTGGTGCTTCGCGAGGCGAACAATGCGAAGCGGGCTTGGCATGAATTGTCGGGTGTGCCGCTGCTTGTTGAGAGTTTTGTTCCGTTTGAACGCGAGCTTTCGTTGATTGCTGTGCGCGGGCGCGATGGCGCGTTTGCGTCGTATCCGCTGACGCAGAATCGTCATGAACGCGGCATGTTGCGAGAGAGCATTGCGCCCGCGCAGCATGTTGATGCCACGATCGCTCGCGAAGCGGCGTCGCACATGCATGAATTGATGGATCGCCTTGCGTACGTGGGCGTACTCGCCATTGAGTTCTTTGTCGTGAAGAGCGGCGGTCAGACAACGCTGCTCGCGAATGAAATGGCTCCGCGCGTGCACAACAGCGGACATTGGACGATGGACGCTCGCGTCACCAGTCAGTTTGAGAATCACGTGCGCGCCATCATGGGCATGCCGCTTGGCAGCACGTTGCCTACGGGAGTGAGCGCGATGGTGAATCTCATCGGCAACAACCCGATACCGAGCGATGTACTTGGCATCGACGACGCGCGACTACATCTGTACGGCAAGGAGTCTCGCGTGAATCGCAAGATCGGGCATGTGAATGTGCATGGCCCGACGTGGGAAGCCATTGCACCGCGCGTCACGCAACTCATCGCTCTTGCGCAAACGTGCGATCGCCAATCGTGAGAGGCTGGCACTTTCGCAACTCGTGCAGCCCTCCTACGCTCATCCATGGAGTTTCGCATTATCTCAATCGGCTGCCTGCCCGCCCACCCGCTGTGGAATGAGCGCAGCCCCGTGCGCACCGGTCACGCCACGACCACGCTTATTTCAGCCGAAAAACGCAAGATTCTGGTTGATCCAGGACTGCCGCCGCAGATGCTTGCCGCAAGGCTGAATGAACGCGCGGGCATCTCGCCGCAAGATATCACTGATGTGTTTCTGACGTCGTTCGCGCCCGACGTTCGCCGGGGTTTGCAGCTTTTCGACGGAGCGACCTGGCACATCAGCGAAACGGAACGCGAAGTCGTGGGCGTCAACATCGCGACGGCGCTCAAGGACTTGGTGATGCGCCGCGAGGACCAAGGCGGCGTCGCGAAGGACGAATCACTGCGCGAGATTCTCGAGCAAGATATCGCGATGCTGAGCAAATGCAAGAACGCGCCTGATTCGCTGGTTGAACGTGTTGATCTTTTTCCGCTGCCGGGCGTGAGCCCGGGCATGTGCGGCCTGCTGCTGAGTCACGCACGGCACACCGTGCTTGTGTGCGGCGATGCGATTCCAACCGTTGAGCATATCGAACAAGGCAAATCGCCCAGTCCAATACCGGATTTGCAAGCTGCAAAGGCGAGCTTTGAAGAAGCTCTGGAGATTGCAGACTTGCTGATTTTGGGCCGCGACAACATCGTTGTGAATCCGACTAAACGGCCGTTCTGAGTTTTCGCGAACGCGTCCGTCACTGTACTTGCTCTTCGCACGCTCGCTTTGGAAACAGACGAATCATGCACACTTGCCCTCTCTGCACGACAGTTTCACAAGCGGCGAACAATCCGCTCCATATCGCCACGCTTGCAGAATGCACTGCGTTTCTTGGTGAAAACCAAGGTTGCCAAGGTTGGTGCGTGTGCGTGCTCAATGAGCATGTGGTGCATATGGATGATCTTGCGATTGCTCGGCAAGAGCGCGTCTTTGCGGAAGTCGCGCGTGTTGCTCGCGTTGTGCGGGCGGCGAGTCTGCGACACAGATGGGGCAACGACATCCAAGCCCCGCGGATCAATTATGAATGTCTGGGCAACGTCGTGCAGCATGTGCACTGGCATGTGGTGCCGCGGCATGCAAATGATCCAACGCCCAAAGCGACGGTCTGGGGCTGGACGCCAGAGCAATTGCAGGGTGATGCAACGCCGCAGCAACGTGCGGGCATCGCGGCGATACTTCGCGAGATGCTCAAAGCTAGTACGTGACGCTTGCATGCTGCGGCGTGTTTCGCTGCAACGCATTATTCGCATCGAGCAATCGCGCGTTCATCTTGGACCGTTGACAGGCTGGCCGGTCGCCGTATCGCGCCCGCGGAAGTGCCGGGTCATGTCGCGCATCATCTGTTGACCGCGATTGCGCTGCTGTGTGGTTGCGTGACTACCAACCGTGAAGTTCATGAACGTAAAAATCTCGCCGAGTTGCTCGCCGCTGGGCATGGCGTCGGGATTCTTCTGCATCATTTCGCGATTTTGAGCCACTTGTTCGCGCATTTCGGTCAGTCGCTTTTCGTCGCTCACATCACGCGGCGCACCATTCGCAACAACTTCCAGCATCTTGCTCATCTCGACAAACGTCTTGTCGAGATACTCCGCCCGCTCGCCATCAGGCACCTTCGCATAGTCCACGGCGTACTTGTCCCACGCGTCGATTGCGAGGCGCGAGCCATTTTCTTCCAGTTGATCTCGTGCCGCACCCGCGATGCCCGCCGCAAACGCGCCGAGCATCATCGAGTCACCCGATGACATGTTCTTGAGTCGCGCCACGAGTTGCTGCATGAGTTGCAGCCGCTTTTCGATGGGGAGCTTGTTGAAATCATCACTCAGCAGCGTGAAGTCGAAGATTGCGTCGAGGTCCGCCGTCATGTAGTCTGGCTGGGGCGTTGCACGAAACGCGAAGTACGCGCCGGTGCCGCCCCCGAGGAGTACCGCAAGACTCACCATCGCCATATTGCGTTTGCGATTGGGCTTCGAAGCATCATTGAGCCATGTATCGACAGTTCGCGTTGCCGCCTGCACGCTCTCACCAACGGTCGGCCCGCGCCGCGAACCAGTGAAGACATCGCGCAGTCGCTCGAGCACTCCGCGATTCACACCCGGCGCGGCTCGAAAATTCTGGAGTTCGCTCATGGCAGGCCTCCTGCGATGCAGTTGGGATTCACCCCGCCAGCAAAGATACTGATTTGCTCGAAGATCTCTGGGAACGTGTTGGGATCCTGATACGCCAGATCACCCGCGCGCCAGTCGCCAAAGTAGAGACCGTTGCGCTTCCAGCGTTGTGCCGCGTCACCCGTACCCGCAGCAGTGACCCAACGTGGATTGTGCCAATCGTCCGCATCGCTCAAAACTGCAATCGCGTTGTTCTGACTTTCATAATACTTGCTCACGCCGCCTTGCGGATCCGTCAAACACGCAACCTCGGCAGCAAGCATGAGCAGGCCGGGACCATACTCGTAACTGGTGCCGTACGTCTGCCACTGCGGACGAAATTGCACAGCTGCATCTAAACTGCGATCGTCTGACGGACACCGCCACGGATCGCCGACGATCCAGAGTCCATTCTCATCTTCAACGGGAAGTCCCGCATCAACATACTTGCCCATGATATCGAGCAGCGAGGGATCATTGGTGTTGCTGCCCGTATTCAGCGGCCTGACCTTGGGCAGAATGCGCCCCTTGGCTTCGGTGTCCATGTACAACTGCAAGCCAACGCCGATGCCCTTGAGATTCGCGATGCACTTGGTTGATCGAGCACTCGCGCGAGCCTTGCCGAGCGCGGGAATCGTGATGCTGACCAGCAACGCGATGATGCCAATAACCACCAGCAGCTCAATGAGCGTGAATCCGCGGGCAGAATGGGGCAGGCGAAACCGCATAGAGAATCGTAATCGTCCTACGAGTTGCAAGCCCAAGTGTTTCGACACAACCGGGCGTATGGGCGCACATTGCGACGATTCTGCAAGCAGAACGCCGCGAAACGTGGTTTCTTTCCCTGATTTGACCGCTTTCCTGCGCTTTCCGCACGCGGCGAACATCACCCTGCCCGCGTGCCACTACCCTGCTTCGTGGCTGCAAAGAAAGACAATCCTCTCCAGCGATCAGGAATCGCGTATCCCAAAGCCGTGGATGCTCTGATTGCCGAGTTCGCCAAGTTGCCCGGCATCGGTCGCCGTAGTGCTGAACGCCTCGCGTTTTACGTGCTGAAGAACGACGAGCGTGGCGCGATGAATCTGGCTCAGGCCGTCATCGACATCAAGAAAACGGTTCGACAGTGTGAGAACTGCTATCACCTTGCCGACGGCCAGTTGTGCGCCGTTTGCGGCGATGCATCGCGCGATCGTGGACTCGTGCTCGTCGTTGAACAGCCAAAGGACCTGCTCGCCCTCGAACAAACCGCGATGTTCAAAGGGCTCTACCACGTGCTCATGGGTCGCATCAGCCCGCTCGAAGGCATCGGCCCCCACGACCTCACCGTCGCACGCCTCATCGAACGCATCAAAGACCCCGCAACCAATCCAGGCGGCGTTGCGATTCGCGAAGTGATCTTGGGACTCAACCCAACGCTCGAAGGCGACGGCACCGCGCTGTATCTCAGCGAGGCTCTTACGGGCCTCAAAGTCAAAGTCTCGCGCCTCGCTCGTGGTTTGCCCAGTGGCAGCCAACTGGAGTACGCCAGCAAGGCCGTACTCGCCGATGCGATTTATCATCGGCAAGGTCTTTAGCCGGTAGGCCGCCCATCCCGGGCGGCAGGTCTTCGACACTTTCACTCAACAATGGCACAACAGGCCGGCCCCCCTCGGAAAGGAGCGCGACCAGCGTGCACAATTGTCCAGATGCTCATTTCACTCTACTGACGGGAACGCTTACGGGCGCACTTATGGGCAAGGGCCGCCTGCAAGCACCGTGAAGAAATCAATCACATCTTGGTCTTCGGGAAACACGCCGTTGTTGTTGAAGTCAATTGGATCGCATTGCGTGATCTGATTCGGGCAATCAGCACCCGCGAGCACGCTGAAGAAGTCAATCACGTCGGCATCTTCAGGAAAGACGCCGTTGTTGTTGAAGTCGATGTCGTTGCACGCCGCCGGATCGCCGTAGTACGCAGCTTCGCCATTGGTCCGCTCGCCGCATGGATTGGTCACCACAAGTTTGTAAAAGCCAAAGTCTGCATTTGAAGGCTGGTTGATGGTGAGCGTCTGCGTCTGCAGGCCAGTCAGTCGGCCGTTGTCGTCATCCGTCATAGGCAGCCCGTTCTTGAACCACTGGAACGTCATGGGCTGATCGCCTACCCAGCTTTCGCCAAACTGTGTGAAGCAGCCCAGCCCGCAGCCTGATCCGTAGCCCGAGTGGTTGTACGGCGCGAGGCACGAGTCACCAGCACTGCCATTAAAGGCCCACGTGTCGAACGCGTGAGTGGAATCAGCGAGTCCGGTTGCACCAGTAATGCCCACCCACGTCTTGCCATCTTCGTCGAAGATGCTCTGACCATTCACGTTGTCCAGATCTATGTTGTTCACCGTGAACAGCACCGTGCCATCAATGTTCACGATGAACTCTCCGGGTGCGGGCGGGTTGAGCGTCGGCGCGACGTAATGAAAGTACAGCGTGTGCGTGCCCGAGTCTGTCAGTTCGAGACCAAAGTCACTCACCAGCGCGTGGCCCAGGCTTTCCGCGTCGCCCGCGCCGATTCGAGTGCTGCCGTCCTTCATGCCTTGCAGCGACACGTGCGTGGCATCAAACTCGCCCGGCGCACCAAACGAGAAAGTGTCAACCTCGAGCGCGACGCCATTCTCAATCCACACGCTCTGCCCTAGGTTCGTGAAGCCGTCACCATAGCCCAAGTCAGAGCCACCGCCGCCGAGTTGGTTGAAGCCGCGAGGATCATTGTGGAACACGATCGCGAAACCATCACCATTGAGCGTGGGCGTGTTGATTCTGAAGTCGATCGTGCCGCGGAACCCGCCGATGGCGTCCTGCTTCACGTTGTACCAGAGCGCGCCGCGCTGGTCGCCGCCGTCGGTCACTGTGGCGTAATACTGCGGAAACGCCGCAGTGCCCGCCAGCACCATCTCAGGTGGCTGGCCGAATGCAAACGCATTGCTGAAATCTGCCCGAGCTGACTGCGAAATCGCACCAAGCACAACCAGACCGACCACCGAACAAGTACGCATGAACATAGAGCCACCTCTCGTTTCGTGATCCAACGCGCATGAATCGCCAGGTACATACCAAGCAACACGACATGGGCAAGGTCAGTAGTCTGCGCGAGGTGCCGCGCTGACACAATCAAGAGAAATTGTGCATTCAAGGAGCGAGAATTTCGTGTATACCCGAACGCCAGCTTCACAACTTGAGTTACACAAGTTGGTTTACACACTTTGCGCCCGAGCCGACACACTGCGTTGCCTCGAACGCAGCACGAACGCCAGCGGCACGCTCGCTACGTAGAGACCAGCAATCGCTGAAATCGTCAGCCAAGGCGACATCATGGCACATGTTGCCACCACCACCACGATGATCAGCAGCGGCGCAACCAGCTTCCGCGAAATCCGCACACCCTTCATCGCGAACATCGGCACAGTGCTCACCAGCAGCACGCCAGTCACGATCAAATGAATCGCCATCACCCAGCTCGGCACATTCCATGCCTGAAATTGCAGATCATCGCTCGCCGCGAGCATCGCCGGAATGAGCGCGACGCCCGCACCCGCAGGTGTCGGCATGCCGGAGAAGAACATGCTCGTGCGCTTGTTGCTCGGCTGTGCTGAACCCCCCGAAGCCCCCGAAGCCCCCGAAGACGCCTCGACCGCTGCTCGCATCGCCTGCGTGTGTGCCTGTGCGGTGAACCTTGCCAGCCGCAGCGCTGAACACAGTGCGAAAACCATCACGCCGACAAGTTCGAGCGTGTCCTGAGCCTTGGTTGTCACCGGGCTGAGCAACCACTGGTGCATGATGACTGCCGGCGCGATGCCGAACGCAAGAAAATCTGAGAGCGAATCAAGCACCGCACCAAACGGGCTCTGCACGCGCAGCAGCCGAGCTGCTCCGCCATCAAGCACGTCGAAAATCGCAGCCAGCACAATCGCGGCCATTGCCCGTTCCCACTTATCGAGCAGCGCAAAGTGAATACTCGCCAAGCCGCAACAGACTGCAAGCGTGGTGAGCATGTTGGGCACAAGTGCCGCCAGCGGAACAGAACGAGTTTTGGGCCCCAATCGCAGAAACACGCAATTGCCTGCACTTTCTGATTACTTCAGCTTCGCCAGCTTCGTCACCCCGCCCGTGGTTTTGTCGCCAGGCTTTACCAGCCACGTGGTGCCCTTGGGCAAATACACATCCGTTCGACTGCCAAACCGAATCAGCCCGTATCGCTGTCCAACTTTGTACGCCTGGCCTTCCTGCGCGTGGCACACAATCCGCCGGGCAATCAGCCCCGTCACTTGCGTCACCACCGCCGTTGCACCGTTGCTCAGTTGCAACGCGATGCTCTTGCGTTGATTGTGCTCGGCCTCGGGCTTGCCAGCATGCGCAAACAGACCGGCCTTGCCTGCAACTTTCAAAATCGTGCCTGCATACGGCACGCGATTGACGTGAACATTGAACACGTTCAGAAAAATCACCACACGTTCCATCTCGCCCGTGCGCGCCTTGTCAAGCCCCAACTCCTCCGGAGGCGTCGCGGGCTCAATTGCAATGACTAGACCATCGGCAGGCGCAACCAGCAACCCGGGCTCTTCCGGAATCGCCCGCTGCGGATCTCGAAAAAACCAGCAGCAAAAAGCCAACAGCAACACGCCCGGAATGGCCAGATACCAGCCCCACGCCGGCGCGAGCGGGCCAGCAATAAGCGGCGGCAACGCCGCGATGACCAGAACGATCGCGAGAATGGGCCACCCCTCGCGCGCGAGAATCGGCGCAGGATCATCGCTGCGCGTCCGAGAAGCGGGGGAAGAAGCACTCATTGTTGGGGCTGAAGCTTGGCTCACAGGTCATCGTAGCGCTTGTGGTCCTCCTGCCTGATAGGGAATTACCCGTAGAAAGGTGAGCTGGGCATCCGAGAATCCGCTGTTTCCAGTCACACCCCGGCCATTCATTCAAATCACCCGCCGAACGACTCGATACTAAACATATGACCCAACCGGCCACCATCCTCGTGTGTGACGACTCAGCGCCGATCCGCTCCATCGTCGCCACCAAGCTCCGCGCAGCCGGTTACACCGTTTGCGAAGGACGCAACGGACTTGAGGGCTACTGCTGGGTCGATCACTCCGCGCTGCCTGTTGGATCACTGCCCAAGAGCCCGATGCCCATCGTGCCTGACCTGGTCGTGACGGACTTGCAGATGCCCATGATGTCGGGCCTTGAGATGGCAATCAAGCTACGAGAGTTTGCCGACACCGCTCACGTTCCGATCATCATGCTGACCGCGCGCGGATACATTGCTGCTGCGGAAGATCTCGCCAAAGCGAATATCAGATATCTCATGCCCAAGCCCTTCGGTGCCGCTCAATTGCTCGAACGGGTACAAAATTTCCTCGCATCGAGTTCTGGAGGACATGCAAGCCATGCCGCCGCCTAAACGCGGTGCAGGAAACCGAAAATGTCCACAGACACGCACAAGACCGGCAACCCCACCCTCGACGCGATGCTCGCTCGATGCAGCAAGCTGGGTTTACTTGCGTGCGCTCTCGGCCCTGACGGTTTGCTGCTCGATGTTGTTGCTCCACACGAACTCTGGGCCGATGTGCTTCGCGCGCCGACCTTCGCAAACGCCCTGCAACGCATCGCACTGCTCGAAACTCCCAAGCGTTTACGCGGCGGTCTTGCTTCTGCGAAGATCAGCGAAGGTCTGTCCATCGTGCTTTGCCCGCACACCGACGACACAGGCCTGCGCGGCTCAACAGCAGTTGTGATGATCGAACCCGATGCCCGCAGCAGCGAGATTCTCGCTCGCGCGTGCAAAGAAGCTGGCCTTGAAGATACCGAGGTTGAACTACTCGTCAACGCCACAGGCAGCATTGGTCTAGCGGCTTCACAATTCTTCGCCCAATCACTCAGCACGATGAGCCAAGACGTTGCTGCAACGCTGTGTGGCAAAAGCGAACTTGAAGGCTTCACAAAGCAACTCACAGGTGCCTTTGAAACCATCGACGTGCTGTACAGCCTTGGTCGCTCGATGAAGTCGGTCCTCAGTCCCGAAGAGTTCTTGCAGAACCTCTGCACGCGAGCTGCAATGAGCCTGAAATTTGGCTGGGTTGCGGTGCTCTTTGAGAAGACTCCAAAGACGCCAAGCGTGCTCAGCAGCATGCTTGTTCACCAAGGCGAACTACCTCTGGCTGCTGACGCCTTCCGCCAGGTCGCAGCCCGAGCGATGCACGACAACGACACGACCTGCAAGATTCGCACCGACCTTGACGGTATTGCCAACGAAAGCAATCCGCAGGTCATCACGCAGCCGCTGCTTTGCAAAGGCAATCAGATCGGCGTTGTCATGGCTGGCAACAAAGGCGGCGATGACTGGATGATCAGCAGCTACGACACGCAACTCTTCGAGGCGTGTGCGGGCTTCCTGACCACCTTCATCGACAACGTCGCTCTCTACGACGACCAACATCAGCTCTTCATGGGCACTGTGCAAGCCATGACCGCCGCCATCGACGCCAAAGACCGCTACACCCGCGGTCATAGCGAGCGCGTCGCGCTCATCTCCATGCAGCTCGCGCAGCTTGCGGGCTTGCCCGCGCAGCAATGCGAACGCATCCGCATCGCTGGCCTGGTGCACGATGTCGGCAAGATCGGCGTGCCCGAAAACGTGCTGCTCAAACCTGGCAAACTCACCGACGAAGAATTTGCCCATATCAAAAAACACCCAGAAACCGGCTACGACATCCTCAAAGGTGTCACGATGCTCGAAGACATCCTACCAGGCGTCATGCATCACCACGAACGCTACGACGGCCGCGGCTATCCGCACGGCTTGCTTGCAAATGAGATTCCGCTGATCGCCCGTATCATCGCCGTCGCCGACACGTTCGACGCCATGAGCAGCAACCGCGCCTATCGCAGCAAAATGCCGCGCGAAGTGGTCCTTGCTGAAATCGCCAAGAGCGGCGGCACCCAGCTTGACCCGCGCATCAGCCAGCTCATGCTCACGCTCGACTTGACCGAGTACGACGCCATGACGCTGCGCCACGCAGCCATGGACCAGCAAACCGCCGAAGAACGCGCGACAAGCAAAGCGGCGTAAGCGTTTCGATTCTCGCAACGAATCTCACGGTGCCAACCGCTGCACGCTGTCTGCTTCCACAAACATGCTCGACGCCGTTGTAAAGCCCGGAATCGGCGCCGTCAGCGGAGCCCATCGCACTGTCAATGTTCGTGACATGCTCACATGCACTTCGCCATTAACCCACAACACACCTTCAAACGCACTGTTCTGGCCTATCTTCGCTTTCACAGAGACGTACGTGAGCCCACGAATCCGTGAGGGATATCGATCGCTCTCATCAGAATCCGTCTCGCCCAGATACGGCGCTCCGCTGGGATTGAAATTGCTGTCAGCATCCCACTCCCGCAGATCATCATCTTCCAAGTCGAAGAACATCTCGCCGTCCACCAGCAACGTGGGCAAGTCAGCCGACGCCGGCGACATGGAAACCTTGGGCCCGATCCGCGAAGTCGTGTGCGGGTTGATAATCACAAGTGTGCCAAGTACACGCGAGTCTGAAAGCCTCAGCCTCTTGTTGTTGCAATCAATCACATAAATGCCACGTGCATTCAGCCCCGTTCCCGCCGGATTACTCGTGGGCGAGAACAACACCTCGTCATACGTCGTCGCCGTGCTCAACGTAATCAGCGTGCCGATGCTGCGGTAGTACGCGAACAACTCCGATGACGGCTCCTGCACTTCTCCCGGCACCGTCGAGTTCATCGCAAGGATCGCCGCACTGAGCTGCGCAGGCGTCACGCCAGTCTGTGCATTCGCGTCGTAGGCCGCATCTCGCCCCGGCAAACTTACCGCCGTTGCTTTCGTGCCAATAACCGTAATTGTGCCGTTGTGCTCACTCTCCCGGATCAACGCATTGCTCAAAGCGCTGAGCGGTGTCTGCGTAAATCCAAACGTGAGCTGCGTCGCACGCTTGGATGCACCCACCGTGCTTTCCACACGCAACTGCACATCATCTACCAGGTTCACCGTGCGCAGGTTGTCATCTGCCGGATCCGTCAGACTCAACACGTGACTCGTGCCGCTTGTACCCAGCATTGCGGGTGCATTCACCACCAACCTGCTGAATGGCCGCCACGCACTGCCCGATGGATCGTTCTCAAATGTCTCAATCGCGTACTCCACCGCCGCCGCGTGCTCAGCATCCACGCTTACCGTCGCGTCCATGCTGCGTTGTCGCACGAGCCTTGCAGACTGCAGCGTGGTCGCCAGAATCCCGGTAGTTGCAATGAGCATTGCCGCACCCAGCACGAACACATACACCGACCCTCGCCGGTGCAACGCTTTCGAATTTCGCAGGGGTTGCATCATGGCGTTACTCCCATCATCGCTGTGTCAGTGCCCAACGTGCGCAAAGCCGCCGCACGCGCCACCACGCGATTGCCCTTGTACACCGCGACACGAATGCGCTTCACGCCCGATTCTGTCGCCGACACATTGCCCGGATTGCTCGCAGCAACCCACTCCACCGTCACGTTGCAACCCCACGACCCCGACGACAACGTATTGCCGCCTTCATCCGTCATCGGACTCATCGCGAAATCGTTGTAATCATCAACATCGTCCACCGTGCGCCACGCCGCCAAGCCAATGTCATCGGTCGCATCAGGCCCAAGTGCGCTCGCGGGCAGCGCCGCATCGCGATATCGCTTCGCCACAATCTCAGCCAGCAGCCCATCGGCGTACATCCGTCCCTGCACTTCTTCGGTGGCATGCGTCCGACTCTTGCGCGCCACCGACACAGCGTTCAACCCCGCAACCGCCACCACCGACACAATGACAAGCGACAACGCCGCTTCAATCAGCGTAAAGCCTCGCCGACCAGAGTTGTTGCGTCGTGCGTTCATGGTTATGGCATCGCCGGCTGATTCCTCAAAGGAACCGACGCGCGAATCGTCACGCCGTCGGTCCGCACCACACTCACGCTCAGCACCGTCGCCGCGTTGTAGGTTGAAGTCACGGTCGCAGGCCGCCGAACAACGGCGTAGACCTCGAACAACATCGCAGCATTGTCGTGCCTTTCTGTTGAAGACCCAACCCGCGAATACACCGTGTATCCGGCGTGCGGCGCAACAGTTTCGAGACCAAGTTCGTATTCGGCAGACAAACTCAGCGTGCCAGCCCAGAGAAATGGTCTGTCGGTTGCTGCGTACCAATACGTGTTGCTCGCAAACGCCTGCGTGACCCACTCACCTGAACTCGAAACTCCGGTGTGCGTGGTCGATGCGGTCGTGCGAACTTTCGTGATGTCGGGCTGGCCCGAGGCTGTCGCATCCGCAATCGACATACTCACATTGCACGTCTTGTCATCTACGGCCTTCACGAAGTATCGCGCCCGTGTGATGCGAAACTGCGTTGCATCATGCGGCAACTGCGGCTGCAGCCGCATGGCCAGTGTCTTTGTGAGCGTACATTCGCGCTGAGCATTCATTGGCCCTGGCCAGCCGTCAATCAGCATCTCTGCAGTTTCATACGTGCCGGAAGTTGTCTTGCTCGTTCGCTCACGTGCTGACACCTGGAACGTCACACTGTCCACATTGTCAATCAGCGTCTGCAGTGTGCCATTGATTCCCCAAACCAGCGGATCGCCGCTGCTTCCAGAGAAAGTCAACTGCGATTCGTCATCCATCGCGTCAAGATCAATATCAGGCGTGATAAACGTCACCGCTTCAGGCGCGTTCTGCTTGAACACCTTCGCATCAGCAAGCAACCACAACGCCTCACGCAACGTGCGCTCATCGCTATCGGTCCGCACGTCTGCATCAAAGCTCGTCGGCATCGCCTTGGCCGTAAACATCATGATCGACGTCATGGCGCCCATCACCAGCGCGAGAATGCCCATGGTCACGACCATTTCAACCAGCGTGAAGGCATGTCGGCGATTGCTTCCCATGCTCGTCAGTTCCTGATCACATCATCCAGTTCCGTCGCCAGCGACGTCGCGCTCGCAGGCTCCATCGGCACCGTGCGCACGCCCGCAGCCAGCGCTTCCCGCACGCGCGGCTTCATCTCAACACTATCGGCGTTCAGTTTGCCATCAGCCATCCGCTCTGGCACAAACACCTCAGCTTTGCCGCTCGTCGGATCAAACGACACGCCGCGCGTGTGATCGCCATTGGTCAGATAAATCACCAGCGGCGTGCCCGCTCGCCCCAGCGAGTCAAACATCAATCCTCGATCAGTCATCACCTGAGCTTTGATGCCAACGCGATACGGTTCGAGTGTCAGGTCCACCTGCTCTTTCACCGCCGCACCGCTGTCGTCTGTCGTCACCAGCACATACCCCGCATCGCCAAAATACACCCTCTGCTCGCGCCCTTGCTGGCGAGCCCGATCGCGCAGCCGCTCAATATCCGCGACAACTTTCCGCGCCGCGCCATCAACCTTCACGCGTGTCGTACTGCTCAAGTACCGCGGCAACGCGATAGCCGACGTCACGCCGACGATTGCCAGAACAATGACCAGTTCCACCATGCTGAACGCGCGCCGAGCAAACATGCATTCCTCCTACGACAAACGCCGACGCAAGATCGCATCGGCGTGTGAGTACTGGAGTTGTTTCGATTCACCAGGTGTTGTAGGCAGTGCCATTGCTGCCCACTATGCTGCTGTTGGCCCTTATCACACCAGTCGACTCGGTGTAGATCCAACCGACCGTTGCAGCCGACGACGCCGCTACGCCATTCGCCTTGGGGTTCACCCCCGAAGGCACCTTCACCGGCAGCGGAGGAATCTCACGCAGGTAGGGTCCATAGAGGTACACAGTAGTCGATGTCGCATTCGCAGTGCCCGCCAAATCGGTGAACGTTGTCATCTGGGCGACAAAGCTCGCAACGGTCGGCAGCGTACCCTCGTGTTCGTTGTCATACAAATCAATCGCATTCCGCAGCACCGCCAGGTTCGCCCGCAGGCTGCTCTCAGCCGCACCCTCCGCACCGCGGCTCATACGCGGAATCGCAATCGCTGCGATAATGCCGATGATCACGATCACGATCACCAGCTCGATGAGGCTGAAACCGCGACGAAGAGTTTGAGTGCCACGCACCATTGAAAAGTCTCCACGAACCGCCCCACGATCCAATTCCATCCGCAGCGAACACGGCTGCAGTGTGGGTCAGCCCCCTGGCCTCGTCATCGACAACTTCCCCCACGAAGTTGAGTCACAACGCTTCGCAGCCCGCTATTTCTCGTTGCAACACGCATGGAGATGGCGCAATCGCTACAACCCATCCGTTCAACGCCGGTCAATAACCAGCTCAACGCGATGCTCACCATCCACCAGCACCGTCACGCTGCCAAGTTCGCCCGTCTTGCGATCAGGCCCCTTCACTGCCAACAGCTTCACGCTGTGCCGGTCCGCGCCTTCGCCCACGCGCACTTCGTCGTTCAGTTCAAGCTTCACGCCAGTAATCCATGCCATAGGCCGCGGATTCAGCATCACCGTGCTGAGTTTGAGAAACTGAAACTGCTCAGGCGTCTTTTCTCGCGTCTCGGCCTCAACAATCGCCGCTTGACGCGTGCTCGCTGCAGTCGTAGCAGTCGCACCAAACATGCTATCAAGCTGCGCATCAGCGCTCGCATCCGCCCGCAACTGTGAAGCCGCAGTCGCAAGCCGGTCCGCCAGCACGGTGCCATGCTGAACAGGCTCACTCGCCTCAGCTGGCTTGACAACTTCACTCGCGGGTCTGGCCTCCGCCGTCGCGGGTGCAGTCACACCGCCCGACAGCAGCACGCGGTCGCCAATCACGGCAACCACACCCAGACCGAGCACGCCAAGAAGCACTTTGTGTTGTTTCGTCAGTTCCACGCCCAAGCAGACGATTTGCTGATGGCAGTGTCAAGCGATCTGCCCGATCAATCACCGCGCCGCGCCCGCACGATCGCTACGACCGTTAGAACCAGCTTCTCTGCCGGGCAGCGTGTACCACGCCAAATCAAGTTTTACATCAACACCCGCTGCACCGTCTCGCCGGCGCACATGAATGCCGCGCGTCGCGATATCTCGAAACTCGCCATTGCTCGCATGCAGAAAGTTAAGCGTCTGCGCGAAGGTGCCCGTCGCCGTCAACTGAATCGGCACAATCCCGTACTCCCGGCTCTCGCGTTCCTTGTCGCCCGGCGTTACTTCCGCAACACTGAGCCCAGCTTTGATCGCGGCATCAGTCACATTCTGCACCACGCGATTGACATTCTCCGACGACTGCAACTGCACAGAAGAATCAAGCTGCTGCCGCAGCCCCGCCAGTTCAGCCCGACCCACCACAATCTTGCGATCCTTATCCGCCAGTGACGCTCGCGCCTCCGCCAGCTTGTTGCCGTCAGACTGCGCCTGCGCCTGCCTTGCCTGCACGGGCATCAGCACCATCATCACAAACGCCGCACCAAGCGCAAGCCCGATTGCGCCCCCGACAACATGCACCACCTTGGGAGGAACCGACCGCGTGGCACGCTGCACATTCGGATTCACATCGCTCATTGCTTGCTCTCCTGGCTGCTTGCTCCGTGCGTCTCGCCGCCGTCTCGCATCACGCAAATGATGCGAAAATGCGTGCCCCGTTCATCCGGCGCGTTCGATTCCGTCCTTCGCACGCGATCAAACAATTCTGACTCTTCAAGCGCCACCACAAAGCTGTTCACACTGCGCACGTCTTCGCCCACGCCAATCAGCGTCAGCTCATACTGCTCTTTTCGCATCGGCGCTGGCGCTGGTCCCTTCGCATCCGCCGCCCGCTCAACCGGCACCAGTTCCATCCGATGTTCAAGCGACACATCATCAAACGTGATCACATTGCCACGTCGCTCAGCGATGAGTCGCAGCAGAATGCTCCAATCCGCGTGATAACCAACCGCTCGCGCCGCGTTCACGCGCTTGCGCAACTCGTTTCGTTGCGACATCAACTGCTTGTGCTCAGCCTCGCGCTGCTCAAGCTGCATGCTCACGCCCGCGAGTTCGTTCTCCGCCAAGCCCTGCACGCGCGTCGAGAGCAGCACCATCGCCGAGACCCCCGCCAACAGCATGACATACATCGCCAGCCCGCTGATCCATCGCCGCATCAGCATGCGACGCAGCGACCGCGCCTTACGCGCGGGCGAAAGCAGGTTCACGCCTACAACGCTCATTCCGCCGTTGTTTATTCCGTGGCCGCTCATGCCGCTTTCCTTTTCTTCGCGCTCCCAGCATCGCTAAAAGCCGCCAAACCCAGCGAAGTAATGATCGACGTGTCTCTCGCGAGCGGACTTTTCTCATTCGTCTGCGTCACCACCGCAGGCGTCAACGTCTCAACATCAACCGCCAGCGCGCTCGACAGTCTTGCTCGCACGCCGCGCACGCCCGCGCCTTCACCGGTTATCCACATGCCCGACAACGGAATCGCCGGATATCGCTGCGTGGCGTAAACCACCGACCGCTGCACTTCCGGCACCAGCGCATCCGACAACTCCGTCTGATACCGCCGAATCGAGCGATACAACTCCGCGAGCTTGGCTTCGCGCATCTCCTCTTCGCCGCATCGCATCGCCGCTTCAGCGACATCCACGTCAATCTCCACAGCCTTCTGCAGGTGCTGCACGCTCACGCCAAACTGCGCTTCCTGCAGCCGGCGCTCATAAATCACGCTCGCAGGCTCCTCGCCCGTCACGTGAATCAGCACGACCATCGTCGCGCTCCAGCCAACATCCACAACGCCATACAACCCAGGAATGCCACCACTCGCCGCGGCGCAGCATCGCGCCAGCGCACACGCCCTCGGCTCAATCGCAACAATATCCGCGCCCGTGACATCAAACGCTGCTGCCACAGCATCACCCGCTTCCGTGGGCAGCGCGAGGGCCATCGCATGCGTTGCACCCTTGGTCCTATCCGTCGCCGGCAAGTCCCACATCGCCAAATCAAATGCCTCCGGTTCACGTCGATGAATTCTCGCGACCTCCAGCCGAGCAAGCTGATCGATGGGCGCCTTCGACGACCGAGGTGGCAGCTCCAATACAGCAGGCAACAATGCTGCGTCGGGCGCGCACACCACAATGCGCGATCCGACAAATCCCGCATGCGCAATCGTCTGCCCCAGCAGCAGCGCTTCCTGCTCCAGCAGCGGCCCACTAGCCGCACGCGCCAGTCGCACGCTCGCGCCCAGCACAGCCTTCGCGCCACCATGACCAACAAGCTGCGACGCCACCATCCAGCGATCACCCACATCCACACCAATCACGCCCGCGCCGCTCGCGATGTGCAGTCCCTTGTTCGTCACTTCACACCTCCCGCCGCCGTCAAGTCAAACAGCGGCATCATCATGCTGATTGCCATCGAGCCCACAATCACGCCGAGCACCAACAAAATCAGCGGCTCAAGCAAACCTGTCACAGTCTTGATCGTGGTCTGCGTGTCCTCATCCATGTATTCCGCCACGCTTCCCAGCACGTCCGCCAGTCGCCCCGACCGCTCGCCGCTCTTCACCGCTTCCAACACCGCAGGCGGCACCAACGTCGGATCACTCAGCCCCTGACTCAGCGACTCGCCGCGCAGCACCGCTTCCTCCGCGCGCCGCATCAGCGATATGTAATACGTGTTCGGCACGCTGTGCTTTGCGAGCGACAAAGCATCCAGCAGCGGCACCTTGCCCTCAAGCAATGTCGCCAGCACACGAATGATCCGCGCCGTCGCATACACCCGCGTAAAAGTTCCAAGCTTGGGTATCCGCAGGCTCAGCGTATCGATCATCCGTTTGCCCAGAGCAGAACGGAAGTAAAAGAACCCGCCCACCACCGTGCCAATGACCCCAACCGTGATGTAAGGCCAGTACGCCCGCAGAAAGTGGCTGATCTGCATCAACACTTTCGTCATCGCGGGCAGTTCGGTATCCAGACTCTTGAATAGCCCCTCAAACCTGGGCAAAACAAACCCCACCATCGCAATCATCACGCCCAGCGCGACGAACACAAGCAGCATCGGATAGATCATCGCATGTGAAACCGTCTTGCGAATGCGCGATTGCTGCCTCAGCAGCACGCCAAGTCGATCCAGCATCACATCCAGCTTGCCGCCACTCTCACCCGCCGCCACCATGCTGCGACACACCGCATCGAAATACTCCGGATGTGAGCCCATCGCCTCCGCCAGCGACTTTCCTTCTTCCAACTTCTCTCGCAAACTCGCCAGCACGCTGCGCCACTCACCCTTCGGAGACTGCGCCTCGAGCGACTGAATCGCATCAACCAGCGGCGTTCCCGTCGCGACCAGCAGCGACAACTGCCGACACATAAATACCACGCTATCCAATCGCTTGCCACCACCCAGCAGTACGCGCTTCTTGCTGTTTAGCACCGGCGCATCAAGGTCCGTCGCACTCGCCGCCGTCAGATCGGTCGCAATCACACCCTGCTTGCGCAGTGCCTCAGCCGCCTCACGCGAGTCGCCAGCATCCACCACGCCGTGCACAGCCTTGCCGCCGCGATCAAATCCCTTGTACGCAATCTTCATGCCGCCTCCCGCGTTTCATTCGCGCTCTGCGGATCGTGATTCAACTGCAGTTCATCATCATCGTTCTGCGTCACGCGAAGAATTTCTTCCAAGCTCGTGCGACCATCCAGCGCCACCAGCACGCCCTCTTCGCGCAGCGTCAGCAAGCCCTCTTTCCGCATCATGCCGCGCAGCTCGTGCGTCGGCCGACCATGGTGAATCATCCGCCGCAGTTCAGGCGACACTTCAAACACTTCATACACACCCGTGCGACCCTGGAACCCGCTGTCATGACACCGCGGACACCCCGAGCCCTTCCTGAACGCCCGCCCCGCTTCATGCGCGATGCCCGCATCCGCCAGCACTTGCTCACTCGGATAATACTTCGTCGCGCACGCGCTGCACACCGTGCGCGCGAGCCGCTGCGCAACCGCACCATTGAGCGCACCACTCAGCAAATAAGGCTCAATGCCCATGTCCACCAATCGCGCCACACTGCCCGGCGCGTCGTTTGTGTGCAGCGTCGCCAGCACCAAGTGTCCGGTCAGCGCAGCTTGCGTCGCCACGCGCGCCGTGTCCTGGTCGCGAATCTCTCCCACCATGATGATGTCCGGATCCTGCCGCAAAATGCTTCGCAGAGACCGCGCGAACGACAACCCAATCGCGTCGTTCACCTGAATCTGATTCACCATCTCCAGTTGGTACTCAACCGGGTCTTCAACCGTCAGAATATTCACCTCAGGCCCGCGCAGCAAATCAAGCGCGCTGTACAACGTCGTCGTCTTTCCGCTTCCCGTCGGCCCCGTCACCAGCGCCATCCCGTGACTCTGCTCAAGGAACCGCTTGAACACATGCATCGGCTGATCGCGGAAACCAAGGTCCTCCAGCCGTACCTTCAAGTTTGCTTTGTCGAGAATGCGCACCACGATCTTCTCGCCCAAAAGTGTCGGCATACTGCTCACCCGCAGATCAATCTCGCGTCCTTCCGCAATAATCCGAACGCGCCCTTCCTGCGGCAACCGCTTCTCGGCGATGTCCATTTTACCGATTACTTTCACGCGCGACACAATGCTCGCATGCATCCCAGGTGGCGGCTTCATCAGCGATCGCAGTGTCCCATCCAGCCGATATCGAATCCGCGTCCCCTTCTTGTCCGGCTCAATGTGAATATCGCTCGCGCGATCCTTCACCGCAGTAATCAACGCAATATTCACCAAGTTGATGATCGGATTCCCCGCGATCATCTTGTCCAGGTCAGTCGCGGGCCCTTCATCCACCGACTCTCGCTCGACAACCTCGACATCCTGCTCCGTCAAGCTCGTCAAGAACGCATCGATGTCAACATCGCCGCGCGCATACCGATTCACGTACTCAACAACATTCGCCTCCAGCGCCAGCACCGGACGAATGTTCAAATTCGTGAGCTGCTTCAACCTGTCAATTGTCGGCAAGCTCTGCGGCTCGCTCATCGCCACCGTCAGCGTGTTCCCAACCTTGAACATCGGTATCAGCTTCAGCCGCTCACACTCTTCCGCGCCAACCAGTTTCATCACAACCGGATCCACCAACCCGTGCCGCAGCACCACGCCCGGCACAGCCATCACTCTCGCCAGCGCACGCACCAGCGCCGTAGGACTAATGACGCCCTGCGCCACCAGTGCCTCACCCACCATCTTGCCGGTGCCCTTTTGCTCCGCAAGTGCCTTCTCTAGCTGCTCGCGCGTCACATGCCCCTCTTGCACCAGCACATCGCCCACGCGAACGCGCTTCGCCCCTTGCGGCGGCGCAGGTGGCTGCGTCGGTACACCCGGCGCAATCGGCGCCGTAAACGGCGTCTCGCTCACCGGCGTTGGCGTAATACCGCTGATGGGCAACGCGTCGTTCTTCGGATTGTTTCCGAAGGGAAACTTCACAGGAAGCTCCTCACCGCTGTGTTCACATCCGTGTAGTGCTCAAACTTCTCCGAAAGTCCCGTCACATCCAGCACTTCTCGCAGCGTCTCTGTCGTGCCACACATCCGCAGCACGCGCCCACTGCTCGAAAGCTGATCGCTCGCATCGGCCAGCACTTCAAGCCCCTGACTGTCCACAAACGCCACCGCCGACGCGTCCACAACAAGCCGCCCCAAACTCCGCGTCATCACATCGCCCAATCGCTGCCGAAAAATGACAGCATCGCCCGCGGTCAAAGGACCCTCAGGCTTGATCACCGTCACCGCGCCATGGCGTTGTTCGTGAATGTCCATGCACTTCTTCCTTTGCCAGCTCGCTCACCACCAGCTCGCTCATCACATCACGCCGCCAACTTCGCCGCTCCGCTCGATGCACTCGCCGGCAGCGTCAACATAAATGTGCTTCCCTTGTCAATCTGACTCTTCACCGTGATGTCGCCGCCATGCAGCCGCACAACCTGCCGCGCCAGCGCCAGCCCGATGCCGCTACCCGTAATGCTCGCAATCCGCTTGTCCTTGCTGCGATAGAACTTCTCAAAGACCAGCTCAAGCTCATCAGGCTTGATGCCAATCCCGTTGTCGCTCACTTCGATCATCAGCACCGCGTTCACTTCGCTCGCACGAACCACCACATTGCCGCCCTCAGGCGTGTACTTGATCGCATTGCCCACCAGGTTGTGCAACGCCATCTCAATCTTGTCGCGATCGCCCTTCAGCAAAGGCCACTTGGGCGGCGTCTCGAAGCTGAGCGTGATTTCCTTGTCCGCCGCCTGCGCCTTGAAGTCTTCCTCAAGGTGCGACCACAACTCAGAAATGTTCACATCATCACCGCGAACCTTGAACGTGCCCGCCTCAATCTCGCTCACGCTGAGCATGTCCGACACAATTCGCTCAAGCCGGCGTGACTCGCTATTGAGCACATTCAAGCACCGTGCCTTCACCAGCGGATCCTTGTCGCCATCTTCCACAAGTTGCTCAAGATACAACCGCATCGTCGTCAGCGGCGTGCGCAGCTCGTGCGTCGCCTGCGCCACAAACCCGTTGCGACTCTCATCCGCCACGCGCTGCTGTGTCACATCTTCAATCACAATCATCGCCGCTGAACCATCTTCGCGCCGCATGGGCCGCACCGTAAAGCGCAGCACCGTCTTCTCCGCGTCAGGCGTCATCTGATCGCTGGCTTCCAGGCTCGCACGCTGCCGCGCCTTACCCGTCGCCACATTCATCGCAAGCGTCGTGACATCACTAAACCGCAGCAACGCACCAATTTCCTTGCCCGTCATTTCACCCTTGTTGCGCTTCAAGAAGACCGCCGCGGCACCGTTCGCCACGCGAACCTTGCCTTCATCATCCAGCACAATGAGCCCCTGCCACAACCCATCAAACGCCGCCGCATAGTCGCCGCCGCCTGCCGCCGTCACGCCCGCCGTCAGTCGCTCCGCCGCACTCTCCAGCGCAGTGCGATGGTTCTGCCGCTCGCGCTCATCCAGCAACCGGTTCCACGCCAACGCCTCAGACCCCAGGTCTTCCGCCAGCCGCAGCCCGCTCGCGCTCAGTTGCCCGTCTTCCAGTTCACTCACAAATCGCAGCGACTCCTGAATCGCTCCCAGCGCACGCATCCGCAGCCGCATCCGCCGATACATCACCAGTCCCATTGACAGCACCACCGCGCCCGTCACGCCAATCCCAATCTGTGTCCGCAAGTGCGCCAGCGGCTGATACGTATACGCCTTGGTCACATCCAAAATCGCATTCCCTCGGCCCGAAACCGGCACACAAGCCCGTGCCGTGAATTGATCGTCCGCATACGTCGATGTCGTCCCCACCTGCTCATTGCCCGTCCATTTTTCAGGCAGTTTCACATTCGCGTCGTGCTTGCCGCGCGTGTCCGCAATCACCGTCCCATTGGGCAGCGTCACCGTCGCGCTCTCCAAACCCTGCGCGCGAGCAAACTGCTCCAGTAGCGACTGTGCCGTCGTCAAATCATCATGTACCATCGCAACGCCAATCCCCGGCGCAGCACTTCCCGCAGCCTGCGCCAGCGCATCTTGCTGCGCTTCCGTCAGCGTCTTGCGGTGCGTGTAATACGTCCACGCCCCCGCCCCCACCACCGTCGCCGCCACCATTCCCGTAATGAACATCCCCGCCGTCGCGACAACGCTCTCGCCGCGCGCAAATGCCCAGTTGGTCACCCACGACGCGGCTCCCAACGGCGCAGACTGTGTCCGACTGTCCTTGCTGCTCTTGCTCACGTTGCACCTCACGGCGAGCGCACAACTCGCGCTCGCATGAGGTATCGGCCCATTCACAACGCCAATCAAGCCCTATCCACCACAGGGCTCCATGTCAACCTACGAGATGAGTTTATCCGGTTCTAAACCAAATCTTGTTGATAAATTCACACATCAGCAACGCACACCCGTCGCCAACTTGCTTTGATACAGCAATGACAAAAGTATCTCGCCAGTATCCTTCGGACGCCTCCCGCCGGGCGTTCACGCTTATCGAGCTTCTGGTTGTCATTGCAATCATCGCACTTCTTATCGGGCTGCTGCTCCCCAGCCTCGGCACCGCCCGCGAAAACGGCCGTATCGTCAAGTGCCAAGCCAACTTGCGCTCCCTCGCCCAAGCCTCTATCGCCTACTCCAACTTCAACAAAGGCTTCTTCAGTTCCGGCTCCTGGGATAACAGCCTCGAAGAAGGCTACGGCCCGATGGACACCACCGGCTGGGTCGCCGACATGGTCCTAGGCGAGTACGCCCTCCCCGGCAAGATGCTCTGCCCCAGCAGCCCTAGCCAAGCAACCCAAAATCTCAACCCACAACGCCTCAACAACGCCGCTCACCGCGTGTACACGCCCGCCCAAGTCGATGGCATGATCGATCGCGGTATGAACACCAATTATGCACAGACCTGGCACATGGCTCACACCGATGTGAAGTCACATCGCCAGGTCGGCAACTTCAAAAACCGCGCAACGCTCATCGGCCCGCTCAACGAAAAGAACACTGCCATCGCCCCCACCGATCAACTCGCCTTCTTCGGCGACGGCCACGTGCAACTCAGCGAAGAAGACGTCGACACGGTTTACTACCGTGGCGACCCAATCCCTGGCGCGAAGGCTCTCACCGACGGCCCTGTCGTCATGTTCAACCCCCCTGGAATGCAAGGACCTGCTACGGGCCGCCAGCGATATGAAGATCTCGGGCCCACCCACGGGAAAGGCGGCAAAGTCGTCGATGGCGAAGTCGAACACGACAAAAACCTCGGCAACATTTCCTTCTCCGATGGTCACGTCGCTCAATTCCGCGACGACTTCCGTCGCGACGGTCGCTGGGGCGGCCAAGGAACTTCGTGGAACGGCACCTCGGTGCTGCGATACGACGAAATCGAAGGCAAAGTTTTCGGCGGCTGGCTGACCAAGTCAGGCCTCTGGTAAGTCTTTCGTACGCCTTGCATGACGCTGGCGTGACTGTGAGTTTGTTTTCAGCAGGCCCAACGCGTTTGGAGAACGCGCTGGCCCGCTTGGCGAAGGCGTTTGGACGTGTGTCCCAAGCGCATGGATCATGGTCTGTGATGATTTTGTCTGTGATGACTTTTCATCTAGACCCTCACTTTGGAATCGAGATTGGGAGATCGTGTTATGAAGAAGTCTTTTGTCTTGGCAGCCCTCGCAGGCGCAGCGGTTTGTTCGATGGCTTTCGCTCAGCCCGACGGCAGCGTCATCATCAACGAAGCCATGGTTAACCCCCCCTCACCCGATGCCGACGGCACCCGTGAGTTCTTCGAACTCAAGCGCGTCAGCGACAACGGCACCCTGCAGAACCTCTGGCTCGTCGTCATCGACGGCGACAACAACACCGCCGGCAACAGCACCGCCACGGGCGTCGTTGACTTTGCCCTCAACCTCAGCAACTTCTCGTTCGGCACCAACGGCCTGCTCCTCCTCCGCGACAGCACGCTCGTCCTGCAACCCGCACCAGCCGCTGAAACCAACGTCGTCGTCATCACCCCCGACTGGCAAGGCTGCACGGGCAGCGTGACCGTCGGCAATATCGACATCGAAAACGGCGGCGCAACCTACCTGCTCGTCCGCAACTTCACCGGCAGCATCTGCCAAGACCTCGACACCAACAACGACGGCATCCTCGACGCCACCCCCTGGACCAGCGTGGTTGATGCTCTCGGCTTCATCGATGGCGATGACTTCGACGCCGGTATCCCCGCCCGCCAATACGCCACCCAGCTCGGCGGCGTTGACGTGACCGACAACAGCGCTATCGCTACCGGCTTCACCCCCGACACGTTCACCCGCATCTGCAACGCCATCGTCATCCACGACGTCCTCGGCACCAGCCCCGGCCCCTACGTCGCTGACCCCGCCGAAACCCGCTTCTTCCCAGACAGCGGCCAGTCCCTCGACGGCAACTACACCCTGACCCCCGGCAGCCCCAACATCGAAGTCTGCGGTCCCGCTGGTTGCGATGACATCGACTTCAACAACAACGGCGTCTTCCCCGAAGATCAAGACGTGATCGACTTCTTCGACGTCCTCGCCGGCGGCACCCCCGCCACCTGCGATGCTATCGCTGGCTGCAACGACATCGACTTCAACAACAACGGCGTCTTCCCCGAAGATCAAGACGTTGTCGACTTCTTCAACGTCCTCGCCGGCGGCACCTGCCCTCAGTAATCCATCATCAACGTTCAACACAAAACCGCTGGGCAATGCCCAGCGGTTTTTCATTGCGCCCCGAACTACGAATTCACCGCGCCTTCATCCGCTCCCCAAACAACGCCGCTCGCATCGCGTTGTACATATCCGTGTTATCCATCGAGGGCCGAATCAACTCCCCCGCCCGCGCCCCATCGCCGCGCACGACCACCGCACCCGCCACATCCCCTCCCGCTGCCCACGCCACGCCAAACGGCAACCGCCGCCCGCGTGCATCCGCCGCTGCCAGAAACGGCTTGGTCCCCGTCCCGGTCGCGCCGTCGATGGGCGCGCCATTCTCCTCATCGCGCTCAGGCAAGGGCTTGTTGGGATCCATGTCCCACTCGCTGACAACCTGCATCCCGCCGCAGTCGCTATCTGCCGCCACCATCATGAACGTGTTGGGATTCTGCTTCACAAACTCGTGCGCCACGCGAATGCCGTCATCCGCGCGCTTGCACGCCGCCATGACCGCCCGCGCGTTGTTCTTCCCCGCAAAGTTGTCCGTCCCCTCTTCTTCCGCCACGAGCAAAAATCCCGACGCATGTTTTCGCAGCACCGTCTGCGCCGCCTGCACCATCTCGCCATACGTCGGCGCTGTCGCCACGTAATCAGGCGTGCCCTTTTCTCGCTGCTCTTCCTCGCTCATGTCCAAAAACGTGTCATTCGCCGCAAAAACGCCCAGCAGTCTTGTCGTGTTGACCGGCGTCGCCAACAACTCATCACGTGTGAACACTACGTGATACCCCGCCGCCCGCGCCTCGGCCAACAAATCGCGTCCATCCTCGCGCACACCTTCACCGTGCCGACCCTTCACACCCTGAGGCAAGAAAAACTGCTCGCCCCCGCCCAACAAAACCTGCGGCCTAGCTTCCAACATCTGCCGCACAATCTCGCCGTATTCCTTGCGACTCTTCACCGTCGCCAAAAACGTCCCCGTCCCGGCATCTGCCACCGTCGCACTGCTCACAATGCCCACAGCTTTGCCCCGCCGCAACGCCTCCGCTGCAATCGACTCACGCCCCAGTGGCACACCATTATCCGTCGCAAACGACTCCTGCCCCACCTTCACGCCATACGCGTGAATCGTCCCACCCGCGTTGCTGCTCGCCGCAAGTGAATCGCGCAAGTGCCCGCGATAAATTCCCAGATGCGGCAACCCATCCCAAGCCAAATCACCATCAGGCCCAACCGTCAACATGCGCGTCGCCGCCCACATGTTGATGCCCGAACCATCCGGATGCAAAAACACCACGTTCGCCGGAGCAATCACATCGCTGTGGCTGCGCGTCGCGCTCGCACACCCGCCGATCATCATCGCGCCCGCCCCAACCGCCAGCATCACACTCGCAACACGAATCACCATGCGTCAAGCTCCTTGTTTCACCAGCATAACCCCGCCACCACTCCCACAACAACCCCCTGAATACGACCTTCACACTCCCCAACCCGACGCCACTCGACGCCGGACCTGAGGCTTTGCGAATGTCCGGATCGCCAATCTGTTGCTCCCGCCTCCGCGAATCGCCGCAAACCGCGAACCCCGTTACCAACCCGTGACGGACCTAAACCCTCCGTCGGCAGTATCACTCTCTGCAACCACGCGTGTGCGTGCAGCCCGTGCAGTCTCATGTCTCGCCAAGGAGTGCCCCATGTTCACCGCTCTCACCCGTTCGCTCGTTTGTTCATTCACGCTGGTCGCTGGCCACGCGTGCAGCCTCCCCGCCGCCCACGCCTGCCCGCCCGCCATCGACCCGCAAGGCACCTCCGTCACCCAGCCTCAACCCGTCGTCCGCATCGCGCTGCTGCTCGACACCAGCAACAGCATGGACGGCCTTATCGGCCAAGCCAAAGCCCAGCTGTGGAACATCGTCAACCGCTTCAACCAAAGCTGCAAAGCCGGCCAAAAGCCCCGCCTCCAAATCGCCCTCTACCAATACGGCAACGACAAACTCGACGCTGACGGCAAATGGATTCAGCAAGTCTGCGGCTTCACCTCCGACCTCGATGTCCTCAGCGAAAAACTCTTCGGCCTGCAAACCAACGGCGGCACCGAACTCTGCGGCCCCGCCATCGGTGCCGCTCTGCGCGATCTTGCCTGGAACAAATCTGAAGCCGACGCCAGCTTCATCTTCATCGCCGGCAACGAGCCCTTTGACCAAGCCGCGTATAGCGAAGAAATCGCCGACGCCGTTCGCAAGGGCGTCCGCATCAACACCATCTTCTGCGGCACCTATCAAGAAGGCGTCCACGGCAAGTGGCTCGACGGAGCAACACTGGGCCGCGGCAAGTACAACGTGATCGATCAATCCGCCGAAGTGCGTCACATCGAAACACCCTACGACAATGAAATTTCTTCGCTGGGCAGCGAAGTCAACACGACCTATCTCGCCTTCGGCCAAAAGGGCAAGGATTCGCAAGTTCGCCAAGAACGCATGGACACTGCCGCTCGCAGCGCGGCGCCAGCAGCAGCACTCGAACGTTCCGTCAGCAAAAACTCCGCCGTCTACGACGCTTCCGACTGGGACCTGGTGCAAGCCGTGACCGACAAGAAGGTGAAACTTGAAGACGTCAAAAAAGCAGACTTGCCTGCCGACCTGCAAGGCCTGTCACTCGCCGAGCTGCAAGAGAAAATCACGCAACTGCAAACCCGCCGCAGCGCCATCAACCTCCGCGTGCAAGAACTCACCAAACAGCGCGAGGCATTCATCGCCAAGCAGCAACCCAACGACAAAGCGAACACGCTCGGCGACGCTCTGGTGAAAATGATCACGCAGCAAGCCACCGAAGAAGGCTTCACCTTCGAGTAACCCCCAATCCCAAGACATCCTGACGCAAACGAGCGAACGAAGTCCCCACCCTCGTTCGCTCGTTCGCTTCCCCCCTCCCTCGCTTCCTCGCTTCCTCGCTCCCTCGCTCTTCCTCCCCTCACTCCTCCCGCGGATGCCGCAACCGCTCCAGCGCCGGATGCCGCTGCGCCTTCTTCTCGCGCATCTTCTCCACCACCATGGGCGGACACATATTCGACAGCACACCCAAATCATCACCCATCGCGGCGATCTGCCGAATCAAGCTGCTGCTGGTATACGCGAACGTCTGCCCCGCGACGACAAACGCCGTCTCCAGTCCCGCCACTTCGCGATTGGTCACCGCTTGCTGCACTTCATATTGCAAGTCACTCAAGTTCCGCACGCCTCGCAGCAATATCGACGCACCAATCTCGCGCGCAAAATCCACCGTCAATCCCTCATAGCTCTCCACCCGCACCGGCGCACCCTTGGTGTCCTTCGCCATCATCTCCGCCACCAGCGCGCGCGTCATCTCCACGCGTTCATCCGCCGAAAACAACGCATCCTTCCCCGGGTTGCGTCCCACCGCCACCACCAACTCATCAAACAACTTCCGCCCGCGCCCAATCACATCCAAATGCCCAAAGGTGATGGGATCAAACGAACCGGGATAAACCGCGATGTGTCGCATGGCACCATGATACAGCTTGGATACAACTTGCTTGAGCCCGCTCGCAACGCGCAGAAAAAAAGCCCCGGGGCCACGTTGGCCCACAGGGCTGAGAGGGGCGAGTTGCTCGAATCCGGCATCGCGATAGGTGTGACACAAATCATGGTGGCACAACCAGCGGCGGCCGCTGTCGCAAAGGCACGCTTCCATCACGCGTTGACCCATCCGGATGGAAGGAATGTAACGGAAACTGTCAGAAAACGCAAGCCCTAAAACCAAGGTTTCGCAACTTATCCCGCACCTCGGCCACGTACAAAGCCCTGAAATAATCTTGTTTTCATGCAGTCACCGTGCATTACCTTGGAAAATGCAATCGCGCAAGTGGAAAGCCAATTGCTCGCACCAAAAAAGGGCAACGCCCCGGGGGGGCGGGGCGTTGCGGGGGCCGAGTAGGGGTGACTCGGCCCGAGGGGGGGGCTGATGAGGATTCTTCGTAGAACTCTAGTCGATCGGATGCACGGAGTCAAATCTTTGATGCCGCAGGAAAATCAACGGCGGTCAAATTCACATGATTAAAGTAGTTGGTGTACACCGCCAGGGCGTAATTTGCGACCACTTCCGCGATGTGGGCCTCACCGTAACCTGCTGTCTTGAAAGCAGCAACGTCAGCGTCACTCACAAATCCCCGTTTCTCGTGGATGGCCAAAGAAAATTTTGCCAGGGCGTTCATCTTCGCGTCCGCCATCGTGCCGCGGCGTGCTTCGACCGTTTGCGGCTCCGTCAAACCCGCACCCTTACCGATCGCCGTGTGTGCCGCCACGCAGTAGCCGCAGTTGTTCGCTTCACCCACCGCCAGTTGAATGACCTCGCGCTCCTTGGCGTTCAGCCCGCCGCTCGCGACAGCTCCCGACAAACCCAAATACGCCTGCAGCGCCGCCGGACTCTGCGCCATGCTGCGGAAGATATTGAAATGCTTCCCAGCCAGCGGCCCATCCAAAAGTTCCTTGCTCTTGCCAGTGACGGTTGCGGGATCAACAGGAGTGATGCGTGCCATGCGGGTTGCCTTTCAGAAAAGTGTCTACCAAGTTGTCTACCACTCTTAGAGCCTTGCGCGAAGACTTGGTTACAACCGTGGCCCGCCTCCACAACAACTTCATTGGCCGTTATCCTGCACCAGTCAATTTGCAAACGAATCCCCCACTCCTCCATCATGCCACCAACCGGCTTCAAATCTCGTCCCAAACAACGCAAACGCACCGCAACGCCCCCACCATCGCGCGTGGCAACGCGCGTCGTGCTCTTCACCGACACGCTGGGCGACGTGAACGGCGTCTCTCGCTTCATTCGCAATTCCGCAGATCTCGCGCTTACCACCAATCGCGACTTCACCGTCATCACCAGCACCAACTTCGCGATTCCCAAGCAACGCAACATCATCAACGTCGCGCCGATCTTCGCGACCAAGATGCCTAAATACGAAAATCTCGAACTCGCGCTGCCGCCCGCGCTCGCGATGTATCGCGCCGCCGCCGCACTCAAACCCACCGTCGTCCACATCTCCACGCCCGGCAGCGTGGGCCTTATTGGTCGCTGGATCGCTTGGCGCCTGGGCGTGCCCATGGCAGGCGTCTATCACACCGACTTCCCCGCCTACATCGAAAAACTTTTCCTCAACGACAGCATGACCATCGGCTGCAGCAGCTTCATGAAGTGGTTCTACAAACCCTTCGCCCGCATCTTCACTCGCAGCGACGACTACGCCCAGCGCCTCACCACGCTCGGCATCAATCCAAACAACCTCGTGACGCTCAAGCCCGGCATTCGCATCGACGAATTCCACCCGCGATATCGCGACGACACCATCTACCCGCGTCTTGGCTGCGCGCCGCACGCCGTCCGCTTCGTCTACTGCGGCCGCGTCAGCGTCGAGAAAAATCTCCCGCTGCTTGCCGACATCTGGCCTGCGGCCCACGCCGCGTTGCACGCTCGCAACATCACCGCTGAACTCATCATCATCGGCGATGGCCCATTTCGTGCCGAAATGGAAGCAAAATTGCAAGGCACCAACACGCACTTCCTGGGCTTTCGCTATGACCGCGAACTCGCGACGCTCTACGCCAGTGCCGACGCGTTTGTCTTTCCCAGCGCCACCGACACGCTGGGCCAAGTCGTCATGGAAAGCCAAGCCAGCGCCCTGCCCGTCCTCGTCAGCGACCAAGGCGGCCCCAAAGAAGTCACGCGTCACAACCAAACCGGCCTGGTGCTGCCCGCGCGCAACCCGCAAGCCTGGACCGACGCGATCATCTCACTGGGCACCGACCACCCCAAGCGCAAAGCCATGGGCACCGCCGCCCACACATTCCTGCAAGACTTCTCGATTGCGAAAAGCTTCGACCACTACTGGAGCGTACACGAACAAGTCGCCGCCGGCCGCTAGTGCCCAATGCCTAGTCCCTAGTCCCTAGTCCCTAGTGCCTAGTCCCTATTCCTTCCCTCACCCAATATCATCAATCGCATCATTGCGCAGCGTGAGAATGTCGCGCAGTTGCTCAGTGCTCAGTTCACTCAGCCACGCTTCACCCTGGCCGATGATGTTCTCCGCAAGTTCGCTCTTGCTTTCAATCATCTGGTCAATGCGTTCTTCCAGCGTGCCGCGCACGACAAACTTGTGCACCTGCACCGTGCGCGTCTGGCCAATGCGATATGCACGGTCCGTCGCTTGATTCTCAACCGCCGGGTTCCACCAGCGGTCAAAGTGGAAGACGTGCGTCGCCGCAGTAAGGTTGAGACCCACGCCGCCCGCGCGCAAGCTCAGCAGCAGTACCGGATATTTGCCGCCACCTTTTTGAAACTGCTCGATCATCATCTGCCGCTTGGCTTGCGTCACGCCGCCGTGAATGAACAGCACTTCTCGCTCAAACTGCTGACGGATCATCACCTCAAGCATCCGGCCCATGGTGCGGAACTGCGTGAAAATCAGGCACTGATCGCCCTCGGCCAGCACTTCATCCAGCATTTCAAGCAGGCGGATGCACTTGCCGCTACGCGTGGGATCAAGCGTGCCTTGATTGCCCGCAAGCCCACCCGTTTCGTCCCAATCTTTGAGCACCTGCGACGGATGGTTGCAAACCTGCTTGAGTTTGATAAGCGCACTCAGCACCAAGCCTCGCCGCTGCATGCCCTCCGCATTGTCCACTTCATTGAGCATGCGCTTCACATACGTTTCGTACAACGTCGCTTGCTCCGCCGTCAAGTGGCTGAATTCCTTGCTCTCCAGCTTGCTGGGCAAGTCGCTCACCACCGTCGGATCACTCTTGAGCCGCCGCAGCACAAACGGCCTGATAAGACCGCGCAACTGCTCGCCCTTGTGCTTGTCGTGATACCGCTCAACCGGCACCGCAAACCGCGTGCGGAAACTGCCCGCACTGCCCAAGTACCCAGGATTCAAGAAGTCCATGATGGACCAGAGTTCCGTCAATCGATTCTCAACCGGCGTACCCGTCAGCGCCACGCGATGGTCCGCCTCAAACAACCGCACCGCCTGGCTCTGCTTGCTACTCGGATTCTTGATGTACTGCGCTTCATCCAGCACCACGCGCCCCCACCGCACCTTCGCAAGCAGTTCACGATCGCGATGCGCCAGCGCATATGTCGTGATGATCAAGTCGGCCTGAGCCGCATGCTCCAAGAACGCTTCGCCCTGATGCCGCTCCGCGCCGTGGTGCACCATCACCTTCAAATGCGGGCAAAACCGCTTGGTTTCGTGCACCCAGTTGCCAACCACGCTCATGGGCACCAGCAGCAACGTGGGCGGCACGCCGTGCGACAGATTCGTCGTCACCTTGGGCTCATAGCTCACAGGCACATCGTTCGCGTCCGTAGCAACCTGCGATGATGATGATGACGATGGCAGCGCCATGTCCGCCATGCTCGCCACAGGCCCCGCAACAACCGGCGTGCCCGCCCCCTCAGCCGCACCTTCGCGCTCATACGCCAGCAGCGCGAGCAATTGCACGGTCTTGCCCAAACCCATGTCGTCCGCAAGACAAATCCCAAAGCCCAACCGCTCCTGGAACATCATCCAGCTCACGCCGCGCGCCTGATAAGGCCGCAGCGTCCCCTGAAAATCTCTCGGCGGCGGCAACATCTCAAGCTGCTTGGTCGCCGCTTCGCTATTCATGAAGCCTTGCAGCCAGCCGTTGGCTTCAAGCCCAACAACCGGAATGCCCGTGGTCTTCAGTTCGCTCGCGTATGCCAAACGCATCGCTTCACTCAGGCGAATGCGCCCGCCCGGATTCTCACGAATGAACTTGATCGCGGCATGCACGTCCTCAGGACGAATCTCAACCCATCGCCCATTCACTCGCACCAGCGGCACCTTCTTCGCCGCGAGTGATTCAAACTCTTCCAGACTCAGCGTCGTATCACCCACGCTGATTTCCCAGCGGTAATTCACCAGCGTCGCCAACCCAAGCTGCGCCTTGGCCGCGTTCGAAAGCCCGCCCGCCGCCGTGCGTGGATCGATGCCGTCATCGGCTTCGAGCATCAGCTTGGCGCCCAGCCTTGCCGTCGGCGTGTCCCACCAAATCGGAGCCTCCACGCCAAAGCCCTGCTCAATCAGAATGGGCCGCACTTCGCGCAAGAAGTCATACGCGTGCCGCGTGTTGAGCTTGAGGTCCGTCGGCTCGCTTTGATCAAGCGCAACCTCGAGTCGCTTGTAGAACCGCGACGCGCGACCAAGTTCCTTGAGGAGCAACTCCTGCGGCATATCCAGCCGACGACCCATGATCGTCGCGCTATCGCCCTTGATGATCCACACGTCGCTGGCATCAACCACCAAGTTGGGCTGGTCAACGCTCTGCAAGTGAAACGACAACAGCCACGATTCCTGCCCCGGGTCCGGAGCTTGATCCGGCGCCATCGTCTTGGTGTCAGGCTCACTCAATCGCAGCACCAGCCGCCATGCGCTGCTTGCTCCGCGATCTTCCAACCCGCCAATCCACACGCGCACGCGCTTGGCAAGGTCCTGGCGAATCATGATCGAGCCAGGAATCGCATCGCCCAGCGTCACCAGTCCACTCAGCCACGCCACGTGTGCATCGGTGAATGGGTCTTTGCCTTCAATCGTCGCGCCGTAATCCTCGCGCACAAGTGCAGCTCGACACGCCGCATCAACAATCGCTGCGAGAAAATCTTCCGTGATGCTCCAAGCATCATGTTCAAGCGCATCAACCACCGACCGTGCAGCAGCTGGCATCGCGCTAATCAGCAGCGTCGCCTTGCCGGCCATCGCTTCATCGCTCAGCCAAGGCCGCCAACCGCCCTTGAGTTCACCCGTCAGCGTCTGCACCAGCATGGGCACAAACCGCTGCTGCGCAATCACGTGCTGCGCGAACCTCGCCGTGAGCATCCAATATTCCAAGTCGCTGCCAATCGCAATCCGCTCATGCGACTTATCAACATCTTCGCCGCGCGACTGTTTCTCGAGAGCATCCGCAATCGCGAGCAGCGCATCCCCCGCTTGCTCGGCTCCAAATGCCGTCGTGGCAATCATGCACGCACGCAGCGAAATCGTCGCAAGAGCCGTATCGGCCTGAGCCGCCTCACCGGCTACTGACACATCATCGACTTGTGTCGCCGCGATGACGTCTTCAACAGGTTCGCCAGCTTCGCCCGCATCACCCTGCGAAGGATCTTCGTAATCAACATCATCATCGCCCGCGCCGCCGCTGCCTGCCAGCCGCTCCAGCGTCGTGCTGGGCGCGGGAGAGTCTCCCATAAACGGAATGCGAAGCTGCACTTGCGAAGGCTGCCCATCTCGCAGTGCCGGCAACTTGCCCAGCCAGCCAATATCGCCGCTCGCGAATGGGTGCGAGCCCGCCGATTTGCCCGATATGGCCGCAGGTGCCCCGGCGTATTGCCGAGCATCCTCCGCCCACAAGTGCAACCGACCCGACGACCAACTCGCGTGCAGAACCTTGGGCACAGTCGCTCCCTCGACACCTCATCAACACGGAATGGGGACGCTGGGACTCGAACCCAGGACCCACGGATTAAAAGTCCGATGCTCTACCAACTGAGCTACGTCCCCGTGTATGAAATGATCTGCATTCACCAGATTCCTGGCCAAGCAGTTTCGATTGTAGGTGCGCGGTGGATGCGAAAGCAAAGGGGAAGTGAGGAGTACCGGAGTACCGAAGTGCCGGAGTGCCGGAGTGCCGGAGTGCCGGGAGTACGGGAGTGTCGAAAACACGAGTAAGCGAGAAAAAAGAGGCCGTGCCCGCGCACGACCTCAAAAAGGCTCCCAGTTTGTCTCCACTTCGGTACTCCGGTACTCCCGTACTTCGGTACTTCTTCTTTACGTCAACTGCGACACAATCCCCAGCGGCGTGCCCAGCGTTGCAAATCCACCCGGGAACAGCAGGTCGATGTGATTCATCGATGCCACAATCGGCTGCGGTGCCTTGATGAAGATACCAAACGACTGGTTCGTCGCCCGGCGGTTGCCCTGGATGAACTGGTCGATGTTCAACTCCGTCACCAACCGAGCCGGCAGCGTGCGGCGGTAGGTTTCGCTGCCCGCACCACCGACCGCATCGAAGTTGAATGTGATCTCAACCACAACCGGCGTCGCTTGCGGGTTGTAGAGACGCAGCGTTTCCGTCAAACCAGGGTGCCGCTGCACGCCAGGCAGGCTGCCATTGAAGTCAACGTTGTCACCCGGGCGGAAGCCTTCACCAAAGCCCCAGTACGTGTAGGCCTTGCTCGAGTCAGTCACGCTGAATGCATCGCTGAAGTTCGATCCACTCGCCGAAACCGGTGAGTTGAGATTGACCGAGACAGGCGTCGCACTGGAGTAGCGAATGCCGTAGGGCTGAGCCGTCGGGAAGTTGGGAATACTGCTGACATTGAACGTGCGGTGGCTGTTGGCAGGCACCTGCACTTCTTGACGAACAGACGAGCCATTCTGGAACGAGAACGTCAAGGCAACCGTTGTCGCCGTGCTCGTGGAGTTCAGAATGCCCACGCTTTCCGTGGTGTTGCGTTGACCAAACTGGCCTTCAGGCAGGATACCCGCCGTCGTGCCCAGGTTGTCTGCACCAATCGTGCCCGTTGCCTGACGCTTGCTGGGGTCGTACGTCGACTGCGCTGCGACCAGCGGGCCGTCAGCCACAACCGTCACGCCGTACACGCCGTTAGGAATGCTCGCGAAAATCTCAGGCGTATCGGTCAGGTCGTCAGCAAGTTGGAACTCGCTCATATACACGCCCGATCGGCCAAACGCCGGCACATCGCGAATGACGCGATACACGCGGTTGTTGTCAGTGTTGAAGAGCCGAACCTCTGCACGAATCAGTGTGTTGCTGGGATTCTGCAGCAAGACGTAGCTGTTGATGACAGCCGCGCCACTCTGTACGCCCGGGTCGCTCTTCTGCACGTTCGCAAAGCTCCACTCACGCGAAGTGATGGGCGTGAAGCTCTCGCCCACCGCCACGGGACCGCTGGCGATCTGCGCCAAGTCGTAGTAGCTGAACGTCGCCGCAACCGGCAACGTTGAGCGAATTTCAAGCGAGTACGCGCGGTTGCGCTGATCTGACGGGATGAGCGTTTGGTCCGCATCCGGATAGACACCAGCCGCAAACGTCTCAGGACGATTGATGTCCACACCTCGGCGAGCGAGCGCACCGATTTCAACATCGAGCACGCGTTCAAGCGAGCCGTTGTTGTCCGTGTCGCGATATTCAAACGAAGCCACACGATCACGATTCGCGGCGTTGACGACACCTTCAAACCGCTGAATCACAACCACGCGCACCGGCTGGTTGTTGGGGTTCGTCAGCGGAATGAAGCTGAAGATGTTCGCACCATTGAAGCCTTCGGGGTAGTACAGCCGGTACGGATAGTTCGAAACTTGCTGGCCCGTCGACAAGGTCTCTTTCGAAACAATGCCCGTACTGCCCGTCAAGAATCCCGAACCCGTGTTGTTGTTCACTTGAGCAACCAAACCATCAAGCTGACCCTGGCTGGTGGCGAAGAATACAAAATACCGCAGAACACGCGAAGTGCCCGCCGTCAGGTCACCAACGTCAAACGACACAGCAAGCTGGCTGTCGCTGCTGGCGCCATCCGGATCGGCTGCAGCCAGCGTCAGGAGTTGACCCGAGTCACGCACTGTGAAGTTCGCCGGCAAAATCAACGCACGACCAGCACCGGCACTGCTGGGGGAGATCGCCATCGCGCCAAACAAGCCAGCTTGGAAAACGTTATTGGTATAGCGAGCCTGCACAACCCGGCCGTCCGCGCTGCGATCATTCGCCGTCGAGCCGGTGCCTTCGTTCAGGCTCAGAGCCGGATCAGGATTGAAACCTTCCATCCACGAAACGCCCGTCAGCGTCGTCGCGGTCGTATTCGTCAGGAACACGTCGATGGCGATAAATCCATCGCTCTTGGCGTAGCTCAGCGTTCGCTCAACCTTCAAGCCGCGATAGCTGCCGTTGGTCTTCGCACGGTTGTTGACCATGTCGCTCTCGCTCGTCACCGAGAAGGGCAACTGGCTCTGATCATCCGAATTCACGAACCCGATGCCGCCCGCCGTTGCGCCGAGGAACGAATTCACACCCGAGGTGCCCAGGAACTCGACGTTCGAGTACCGCAAACGGGGCGAAGCCGACTCGCCACCCAAGGTCCCTGTCGAAGTCACGCTGACATCAACCAAGTCTCCATCAAGCGTTGTTCTGCCGTCGCTCACACCAGCCGCAACGTTCACCGTCAGGCGATAGTTTCCAGTCGTGCTTGCCGCGGTGCCGGTCGAAGGCTGCAACACGCTATACGCGACGTTGCTGCTTTCGCTCACGACGATGAAGTACCTCCCTGCATTCGGCACCACGTAATTCAAAATGCTGCTGTTGAGCGTGTTGTCGAGGTTGCTCAGGGCAATTTCAATTCCCTGGCTGTCAAACAGACGCAGTGCGGTATTGAGCACAGCCGTGCCAGCGATGGGGTTGCCACCTTGCGAAACGGCTTGCGTGGGCTGTGCGGTGATATTGATCGTCGCGCCCGCATCGGCGTTGAATCCGAAGGCGTCGCGATCCAGCCCGCCGAAAGCGCCGTCACCGATAAACGCATCGCGCGTTTCGCTGCCGGTCCCGTTCACCTGCGTCAGGTTCGTGGCCGTGTTGATCGTGTCGTTGCTTTCATTCGTGCCGAACGTGTCGTTGCGGTACTCAATGTTCATCCGCCAATCAATGATCCGGCCGTTGGCCGTCGCCCGCTGATCGCGAACAAGCAGCGTCCACGTGCCTGACAGCCGCTTGCCGTCAAACGCACTGAGGCCGTTGCCGACTTCTGGCGCGAACGAGCCGCTAAACGGCGCCGCCGCTGAAGCAATCGGTGATCCCACCGATTCGTCGTCAAACGTCGTGTACGTCAGGACCGTACCGCTGCCGTTGCGCGTGCCAAGGTCGGCGTTGTTGCCGCCCCGACGATTAAACAGCAACACCGTCGTGTTGTCCGGACCAATCAGACTGATCTCTAGATCGCTCACATTCGTGTGCTGAATGTTGATGCTGACGTTCACGTCAAGCACTTCACGCGTGTCCAAGATCGAAATGCCCACGCTGCTGGTGCCTTGCGTCGCCGTGCTCGCCGGCGGATTGGGCTCGCCCCCGCGCGGAATGTTGATCGGAAATGCCGGCTGACCCGCCACCGCGTTGCCCGCGCCGGTGTAATCGACAATGTCGTTGCGAGCAAGTTGCGTTCCGACCTTGAGCGTGTACGCGCCTTGGCTTTGCGGGCCCGTCCGGCCTGACAGATTCGTTGCCGTGTAGGTGCTGTTGCCAAAACCCGACACGCCGATGTAATACGTGCCCGCCGTGCGAACATAGAAGTCGATGAACGAATCTTGTCCGAAGAACTGATCGTTGACTGCAATCTGCGTTCCTGACGCATCAAACAATCGCAGCACGCTGTCAAGCGTGCTTCCGCCCGGCAGCCGCTTCGCGACAACTTCCGCCGTGATCTGTCCGCCTCGCGGCAAGTCGAACCGGTACAAGTCAACATCCAACGCGCCCTGCGACCCGTTGCCCACAAACACGCCCGCAAACGTCGCCTCTCCGCTCGCGTTGAAGTTGACAGTCGTCGCCAGAGCGGTAGTGTCGTTGCCCTCGTTGTCGCCACCCGTGTTCACGACACGAATCGTGCGCACATCGTTCGTGCCGCTTGATGTATTGCCATTCAAACGGTTGCCCGTGCTGTCACGGAAGCCCGTCGCAAGAAGCGTCAGTTGCAGAGTGTCAAGGGGCAGACGTCCGCCAAACGAGCCGAGATTCAGGTTGATCGTGGCCTGACGCGGATTCGTCATGCTACGCACAACCGACGTCACCGGAATCGTCACGTCGTCAATCGTGCCGAACGTGTTGTCCGTGCCATCAGCTCGCAGTTGCACCGCGCTGCTGTTGAAGAACGCCGGATCGTTGTCCACCGTTTCGCTGAAACTCACGGTAAACGAAGTGATCGGCAATCCCGTGTTCGGGTCAAGCTGCGTCGTCACCGGACCAGGATTTACCGCCTGCACCACCGGTCCATCAGACAAAGCCGCTTGCACCGCCCTCAGCGCGTTTACTCGGCCGCCGCTTGCGATCTTGCCTTGCAGTGTCGGCAGCGGATCAGACGTGTTGAACAGAATCTCGCGAACTTCAACTGCACTTGCCGTCGGCTTCACGCTCTTGATGAGCGCCGCAATTCCGGCAACCAGCGGGCCTGAGAAGCTTGTGCCGTCGATGTACTGATACCCGCCGCCCACCTGCGTGGTATATGTGTTCACGCCCGGAGCCGCCAAGTCCACCGTCTGAACGCCGAAGTTGCTGAACGTGGCCAGCGCGTCGTCGTTGTCGGTTGCCGCGATCGTCAAGATACCAGGATTGGGATACGACGCAGGATACTGGGGAATCACATCGTTGTTATCACCGATGTTGTCGCCACCCGCGCGGCCGTTGCCCGCGCTTGCCACGAAGATGCCACCAGCGGCAATGTATCGGTCAATTGCTGCCTGCTCGCCCACGATCCCGTTGGGGTTGTCGTCAGTGTAGAAGTCCGGCGCAAAGCTGCCGTAGCTGTTGCTCGTCACATCAACCGCGAAACCGCGCTGACGCATCAGCGTTGCGTAGTCATGGGCCTGAATGATGGCGTCAGTACGAAGCGCGCCGCTTGCATCCGCGATCTTCAATGGCAGCAGCGACACAAGCCAGTTGATGCCCGACACACCGATGCCGTTGTTGCCAACGGCGCCGACCATGCCTGCCACCGCCGTGCCGTGCCCTTCTGTGTCACGCGGATTGTTGTCAAACTCGCCAAAGTCAAATCCGTTGACGTCGTCGGTGTAACCGTTGTTGTCATTGTCAATGCCATCGCCTGCAATTTCGCCGGGGTTGGTCCAAATGTTGTTGCGAAGATCGGGGTGATCAATGTCCACGCCCGTATCGATGATCCCGACAATCACGTTGCGCGAACCAATCGTGATATCCCACACGCTCTCGGCCCGCACGTCCGCACCCGCCGTACCCGGATCCGTTCCCTGAGGAACGCCCACCAGCGTCTGGCCGTTGTTGTTCAGCCAATACTGATTGCCGTACAACGGATCATTCGGCACTCGCTGTGACTTGAAGACTTGGTTGGGCTCAACCCACCGCACGCCCGGAACAATCTCCGATACCGCCTGCGCCTGCTCAAGCGTCAGTCGCGAATCAGTGCTGAACATCGCGTATTGGCCGCGCGCAATTGACTTCACATCCCACGCGCGAATACCCAAAGCGCTTGCCACATCGCGGGCTGCAAGCACCGCGTTGTCGTTGCTCATCTGATCGTCAAACGTGACGATATACGAACCTCGCACCGCCGCCACGGGCGCGCCGCCCCACTGGCTCCATTCCGCAATCGCCGGCAGCACATCGCCCGACAGCAGCTGACGGGGTTCCAATGTTTCCACAGAGTTGCCGCTGGTTGTCACCAGACGAGAAACAACACTGGTGGCCTTCTCGAACAGTCGGCGTGTACGGCTCGGCGACATACGAAGACTCCAATCTCGCCCCGTTCATAGAACAGGGTTACTGCTTCAAAACAAACACAGTTGGCTGGAACGGGGCGTCGGGTCTGTGTGCTTTCCGTGTTTCCACGCGCACACGCCGCTTCCGCTTTTTGCCCGTCGTGGCTCAAACTGCCTTACGGGTCCCGCTTCATCCTGTTCCTATCTTCTCCAATTCCCACTATACGCACAAGTCGGGATTCGTCAGGACGCCAAGGTTTTTCTCACACGTTTCTCTGATATCCATACAAAGACCTATCGATTCGCCAGCGTCAAAATCATCTCAGCATGCCGCTCCGACGCGCCTTGCCGCTCGCGAATCACCGCGCGCCCCGCTTCGCCCAACCGCTTCCGCCGCGTCGCATCCGCCAGCAACTCCACCAACAATCCCGAAAGCTGCTCGCGCGAAGTTTGAATCAATCCGCCGCCAGCAACCAAATCGCGCACATTCTGCGCAAAATCGCTGGTCGATGGTCCAATAATCGTCGCCTTCCCCAACGCAACCGGCTCGATCGGATCGCTCCCATACAACGTCCCAAAACTCCGCCCCACCACCACCACATCCGCCAACGCATACGCCTTCCGCAACTCCCCAATCGTATCTAATAGAAACAACCCCGACGCCGGACCTGAGGCCCGGCGAAGGTCCGGATCAGCCACCTGCATCGCACTCCTCCTCACACACCCCCCCATCGCCCGCGCCGCCTCCTCAAAATGCTCCGGCTTCCGCGGCGCACACAAAAGCTGCACACCCTTCGGCAACGCCCGTACCAACATCGCCTCTTCATCTTCCGCCGTGCTCCCCGCCACCACCAGCGGCTTACTGCGATCAATCCCCATCTGCTGCGCAAGCTCACTCGCGCCAGGCACATCATCCACCAGCCCCGCGCCATCCCACTTCATCGTGCCCGAAATCAAACACTTGTCACTCGCCAATCCAAGTGCTTCAAATCGCGTCGCATACTCACCATCTTGCACCGCCGCAAACGCCAGCTTCTGCAATCGCGTGCCGAAAAAGCCCGCAATCCGGCTATATCCCTTGAAGCTCCTCGCACTCAGCCGACCATTGATGATACAAATCGGCACGCCGCGCGCATGACACGCATCCACAAACTGCGGCCACACTTCAAGCTCGACTAGCACCACAACATCAGGCGCAACCCGATCCAGAAATCGCTTCACGCTCCACGAAAAATCCAACGGATACCGCTCAACCCGGCACGTCGCCCCAAACAACTCCTTCGCCCGCGCCATGCCCGTATCAGTGGTCGTCGTAATCACCACCTCAGCCTCGCGCAACAACACAGGCACCAACGCCCGCAGCGCCGAAACCTCACCCACCGACACCGCATGCACCATCACCCGCGGCTTGGTCTTCTTGCCAAGCACATCACCCTTGCCAAATCGCCCACCCCACCCACCACGCTTCTTCATCGCCCACATCGGCGCCGTGACTAGTGCAAGGGGAATGTAGAAAAGATCGAGAAAAGACATAAAAGCAGGCACGAGGGACTGGGCACTGGGCATCAGGGTAAAGACAAAGTCCCGCGCACACCAAGTGACTTCACCCTAGTGCCCAGTGCCCAGTCCCTAGTGCCTTCTCAATGGGCAAGCAGGGATTCGAACCCTGGACCCTCCGCGTGTAAGGCGGATGCTCTAGCCGCTGAGCTACTCGCCCGAATTGCTAGCAGTTTAGTCGCGCCGTTGCCGCTGCACAGCACCTGCACGCGCACCCCCGTTTTCCTCCCCTATTCTGCGTTGTCCTATGACCAACACACCAAATACTCCCAACACCCCCGCCAACCAGCCAGCCAACCAGCCCCCGGCTCAGCCAGCCCTGCCCGCCGCTGACCTCATCGCCCAGCGCGGCAAAAACCGCGAGGGCGTTCGCGCCTTGGGCCTCGAGCCCTACGGCTCGCGCAGCGAAAACATCCTCACCAGCACCGCCGCCCGCGCCACGTACGACGAAGCCGCGGACAAAGACCACCAAGCCAATGGCAAAACGCCCGGCTACATCGACACGCGCCCAACCGTCAAAGTCGCTGGCCGCATCGTGCTGCTGCGCGATAACGGCAAACTCATCTGGCTCAACGTGCGCGACCACGCAGGCGATATCCAAGTCGCCATCTCGCAGCGCGATTGCGACGCCACCGCCTTCAGCTTCGCCAAACTCACCGACATGGGCGATGTCATCGTCGCCGAAGGTCGCTTGATGCGCACCAAAACCGGCGAAGTGACTGTGTGGGCCAGCAGCATCCAGCCCGCCGCCAAGTGCATGGTGCCGCCACCCGAAAAACACGCTGGGCTGAGCGATGTCGAACTCCGCTACCGCCAGCGCTATCTCGACCTGTGGGTCAACCCCGACACCGCCAAAGTCTTCGAGCAGCGCAGCACCATCGTCAGCACCGTGCGCACCTTCATGCACTCACGCGGCTACATGGAAGTCGAAACGCCCATGCTCCAATCGCTCGCAGGCGGTGCCGCAGCCCGGCCGTTTGTCACCAAGATGAACGCCCTCGACATCAACCTCTTCATGCGCATCGCGCCCGAGCTTTATCTCAAGCGCCTGCTTGTGGGCGGCTTCCCCAAAGTCTTCGAAGTCAACCGCAACTTCCGCAACGAAGGCCTCGACAAGCAGCACAACCCCGAGTTCACCATGCTCGAGGCCTATCACGCATTCGGCGATGTCGAAACCGTGATGGAAATGACCGAAAGCCTCATCCGCGCGTGCGCGACAGTTCTCTGCTGCAACGCCGGCTCTGCCTTGAGCAGTCAAGGGGGCGACGCCATCCTCCCCTTCGGCGACCTCTCCATCAACTACAGCAAGCCCTTCGCCCGCCGCAGCTACTCCGACCTCTTCGAAAAAGCCTGGGGCTTCTCCATGCTCGACACCGCCAAGGTCAAATCCACCCTCGCCCAGCGCATGCCCAAGCACGCTGCCGCTATCGCCAACATGGACCCCATCCTCGCCGTCAACGAACTCTTCGAAGACAAAGAAAAAGGCGGCGAAGCCCAGCTCGACCACAGCACGCCGACATTCATTACTGACTACCCCGCCGCCATCAGCCCCCTCACTCGCCCCAAGCGCGACAACCCCATGCTCGCCGACCGCGCCGACCTCTTCATCGCCGGCATGGAAATCGCCCCCCACTACACCGAACTCAACGACCCCGACATCCAAGAAGCCAAGTTCCGCGAGCAGCTCACCGGCATCGACGCCGAAAAGAACGCCGAAGAAAACACCTACCGCACGATGGACCACGACTTCCTGCGCGCCCTGCGAGTCGGCATGCCCCCCGCCGGCGGCATGGGCCTAGGCATCGACCGCCTCACGATGCTCCTCACCAACCAACGCACCATCCGCGACGTGGTGCTGTTCCCGCTGATGCGACCGGAGTAAACACTATTTCCCACAGCGTGCAAAGAACTCAGCCGCGAGACGACGTGCATCTGAAAACGGGCTTGCTATAAACTCCACCCGAACTCGCTCACCCGCGTTCGTCACGCACGTTGCACTCACATGACGAAAAGCTGTCTGATTTGATCGACGTGTCTTGTTGATGATGTTTTCAAACGTCGGCGTACGCGCATCGAGTGTCAGCGTCGGCTGACCCAAAAGACGCAGTTCACGCGTCTGGGTCGAGAAGACGGCAAACTGCTCGTGATCTGCGACCGTTTGACGAACGAGCATCGCAATGACGCCGGCACACGCCACGCCGACGCTCAGACCTACGACAACATAAATTGCAGTGACGGGCAGCTTGCGCGCCGGCCCAGCGAGCAACACCACGAGAATCGCAACAATCGTGATCGCGAAGATCGAACCAAAAACATGCCTCCACCTTGCGGCTCGCAAATCGGTTCCCAAAGTGACCACCCCGTCGCGCTCAATCAGTCGCAGCGGCACGTTCGGCCACACTAGTTGGATACGACGGGAAGTCATCGACCTCGATTATTGCTGCGTCCAACATTTATCATCACCCTCTCACCCTCTCACCCTCTCACCCTCTCACCCTCTCACCGACTCACCGTCTCACCGTCTCACCGACTCACCGTCTCACCGTCTCACCGTCTCACCGTCTCACCGTCTCACCCACTCACCAACCACCCCGGCAACCCCCTCAACACCCCCTTCCCATCCACGCACGCCAGCATCGTCCCCGCCGTCGCGCACAGTACCGGCACATCCGCACCGCCAGCCGCCGCGATATTCCCCATCGCGTGGCCGCCGTGCTCAACCACCCACAACTCATACTCGTGCACAATCTTCACGCGTCCGCCGCCCTTCCAGGTCGTGCGCACTTCCACCACATCGTCGTACCGAATCGGCCGCTTGTAATTGATCTCCATCTTCGCGATGACCAAGAACACGCCCTCGGTTTCCAACTTCGCGTAACTCACGCCGCTTTGCCGCAGCAGTTCGGTGCGCCCCACTTCCATCCACGGCGCGTAGTTGGCATGATGCGCCACGCCCATGGGGTCACACTCGCTGTACCGCACGCGAAGCTGCACGCTGCACGTGCGAGAAAGTTCATTGCTCGGCTGACTCGGCGGATGCGGTGTATGCATAGATATGAAACCGTGTGTATACTTATGCGAAAGAGAAATCACGCCAGCTCACCGCCGCACCAGCCCGTGACATCAGCCCAGACAGCAACACCAGTCATCAGTCGGAGCAACGAATTGCCAGCAGCACAGTCTACACTCTCACGCATGTCGCACGCGATGCCTGAAAACCCCAAGCAGCCGCAACCCAAACCGGCCCAAAACGCCGATTCCGCCCATCGCGAGTCGCCCAACATCACCGTGCGCCGCCTCAGCCCCACCGACTCCATCGCCGAAATCACCAAACTCCTCCACCGCGCATACGCCAAGCAAGTGCAAATGGGCCTCGCCCCCCTCGCAGGCCGCCAAACCGACGCCCAAACCGAGCAACGCCTCTTCAGCGGCGAAGCCTGGGTCGCCGTCGAACACATCCCCGTGCCCGACCCCCAAGACCCCCCCCACGCACGCGGCGTCCTCCCCATCGCCCAACAAAAAATCGTCGGCATCATCCTCTACCACGAAATCGAAGAAGCCGAAGGCCCCGCCTGGTTCCACCGCCCCGACGTCGCCTGGTTCAGCCAGTTCGCCGTCGACCCAACCTACCAAGGCTGCGGCATAGGCCAAATGCTCCTGGGCACCGTCGAACGCCGCGCCCGCGAAGACAAAGCCAAAGAACTAGGCCTCAGCATGGCCGAACCCGACACCGACCTCATGAACTTCTACATGCGTCGCGGGTACCGCTTCGTGGAGCACTGGCAGTGGCCGTACACGAACTATCGCAGTGTGATTTTGAGTAAGACGGTGTGATCTCGCGCCGTCGGACGTCCACGCCGTGAACCCAGCACGCATGTGTACCACCCCCTTCATGTATCCGAGCAACTCCGAAGCTGTTGCAACAAGCACCGGCGTGAGCACGGCATCGCGCAAGACAAGTGTTCAGTGATACTTGCGCCACATTCCCGCTCGTGGTCATCGACCCAAAGGCTTCAAAGCAACTTTCGCTCTCAATCTACACCCGTTCGAACGTGTCTCCGCCAACCAATTCCTCACGTCACATTCATACATTCGGTGTTGACAAGAACCGCCGTATGTGACATACTGCCGGTTAACTCGGTCCGCGAAAGCGGCCCAAGGCAGTGGGTTGCGCATCCTTGTGGGAGGCTGACGCCACTGTGGAGAGTCTGGAGAGACACATGACCCGTTTTGCCCTTGCTACTGCCGCCTTGTGCGGCGTGGCTGCTGCGGCTTCCGGTGCGACCATCACGCACACCGGCACCATCAGCACCGCGACGACCAACTGGAACGCGCCAATTTCCCTTCCCCTGTTTGACCCCAGCCTCGGCACGCTCAACAGCGTTTCCTGGAACCTGGGCGGCAACGTCAGCGGCAGCGCGAAGTTCGAAAGCCTTGACGCTGGCGCGACCACCGTCAACCTGAACCTCGCGGCAACGCTCACGCTGTTTGCTCCCGACAACTCAGTGCTCCAAGTGACCATTCCCTCGGTCAACACTGCGGTCAACGCATCAGCCCACGATGGCACGATTGACTTTGGCGGCACATCAGGCGCAACGTACACCGGCCTTTCGGGTTCGGCCACTGCTGGTAGCAGCAGCTCAGTCCCCGCATTCCTTGCCCTCTTCACGGGTGTCGGTCTCACCTCCATCAACGCGACCGGCGTCGGCTCTTCAAGCGGCACGGGTGGCGGCAACCTCATCACGCAGTTCGCCACCTCTGCTGGCGCGAACTTCGAGATCGTTTACGACTACACCCCAGTTCCCACCCCCGGCGCCATCGCCGTCTTCGGTGCGGCTGGCCTGCTGGCAGCACGTCGTCGTCGCTGAATCTCGTCATTCTCGCCAGTGTCATGAACAGTCGAGGTCATGTCCGACGCGAGAGAGATACAGAGAACAAAACACAATGGGCCTGAACTGTGAAGTTCAGGCCCGTTTTACTTTACTTCGATGGTCTCGCCTTGCCCTCGCGCATGTAGCAATCTACACGGCAACCCCCGCATCCAACCGCGTCCTCAAGTTATCCAACACATTCATAAAGTTGATGTACGCGTCATACGGGCTGTCATACGGGCTGAAGTACTTGTGTACGTCGCCGTCCGCGAAGTACTTCGTACACATGTAGTAAAAGTGATCGCTCGTCGTCAGCTTCCGCCAATCGTTGAGCAGGTGCCACGCGTCGTGCCGCTGCTTTTGGTCGCCCGCGATCATCGCCTTCTGATACGCATCCTTCACGGCCTTCTCCAGCCCGAAGGTTTCGTTCAGCGCATTGTGCTGCATCGCGTTGTCGCGCCACGCCGACAAATCTCGCTCCGTATCCGCCCAACTGATGTACTCATGCACGTCATACTCACCAACGGGCGTGAACTGATCCAGCGCCATGCTGGGCGTCACAAAGTGGTTTTCCGTCGTGCCGTCGGCTTTCTTCGCCACATCAAACACCTTCTCGGGCAGCGCATTGAGGAACTCGAAAATCCCTGTATCCACCCACTGGTGCTCGCCAAACGTTTCATAGTCCATGAACAAGTTGCACAAATACCCATCGCCATTAATCTGATTCACCCACTGTGCAAACTTCTCCGCGCTCAGGGGCCATTCCGCCCAGCCGCGATTGCTGAACCGAAACGCGATGTCATCACTCAGCCGATAGTTCTTCAGCAGCACGCCAAACGGCTTGTTGTCGCGACCAATCGGCTTGCCAGGCGGCGTGTACAAATACGTCGGCTTGCGGAAACCAAGATGCCGATCCACGCCCTCGCACAACATGCCCTTCCACCGCCGATTGCCATCCTTGTCCAGCATGTTGCTCACGTGCCACGCCAAGTCGTTGTTGTAAATGAGCTCCGTATTCCGGAAAACCCTCGGCGTCTGCCCGAAGAGTTCCTGAATCTTGTTGGTGTGCATCTGCACCTGCTCATCAAACTCCGTGCGCGAGTACAACGCGCTCAGCGAGTGGTAATACGTCTCGCCCACAAACTCGCAGCAGCCGGTCTTGCTCAGTTCCTGAAACGTCGCAATCACATCCGGTGCCCATCGCTCAAGCTGGTCCAGCACCGTACCCGTAATGGCATAGCTCACACGAAAGTTGCCCTTGTGCCGCTTCACCATTTCCAGAATCTGCCGCGTCGCCGGGCGATAGCACTTGTCCGCGACCTTCTTGCAGATCTCGCCGTTCTTCGCATCATCGAAGTAAAACGGGTCTTGATCAAACACGCTGTACCGACGCAAACGGTGCGGCTGGTGAACCTCGAAGTAAAAGCAAATGCTCGCCATGCAACCAGTATACAGCCAAACGACCAAACGCACAAACGAAAACCAACTCGCACCCATTTTCTCTAGGCGCAGATTCCGCCTGCGGTGTCTTTCTCGCCGGGCACCCGCAATCTTGACTTGCAGCTTTGCCCTATGTCTGGTAGGCTAATAGTCTGGTAGTCTGTACCCATCGCGTCACAATTCGCATGCAAGAAAGGGGCCTCTCATGCAGTTTCGTCGTCTGTTCGCACTCGCCGCCATCACGTCGGTGCTCGTCGCCGCACCCGCCCGCGCTCAAGAAACCATCGCCAACGAAGTTTCGCTGGGCAGCACGCTCTTCACCATCGAAGACCTCGAAAATCTGACCGACGCCGCCAAACTCACCAAAGAGCAGCAAGCCGCCGCTCTCGAACTCATGCGTTCCGCCATGGCCCGCGCCCGCACCATCACGCTGCGCGCCCACCGCTCGATGGAAGACTGGCCCGACGAAGATGGCGACCAAGCCAAGATGATGGAAACGTGGAAGAAGCTGGGCGAAGAACGCCGCACCGAAGTGATCGACCTCGAAAAGTCAGTCATGAACGATCTCAAGACGCTCCTCGAGCCCGACCAAGCCAACGACGGCTGGCCCAAGTTCGAGCGTTCACGCCGGCGACTGCTCCTGCGCGGCACCCAGCAAGTCCAGCAATCGATGTACTACATGCTGCAACAACAAGGCGACAACGAATCCGCCATGTACTATTACCCAGGCCAAGAGCAAGGCATCCCCGATCTGATCGGCGTCCTTCGCGCCAGCAAACTCACCAAGGCCGACATGACCAGCCTCGACACCGTCCTCGAGCAATACGCCAACAGCATGGACCTGCTCATCAAAGACTACCGCGCCGCCGCCAAGCCCGTGCTGGGCACCGAGTGGGGCTACTGGGGCATGGAAGAGAAAAAACTCTCCAAGAGCGACGCCGACACCATCAAAGATCGCATGGAAAAAATGCGCCAAGCCCACGTGCGTTACGCCCGCCAAGTGGGCGAAACTCTGCAAGGCGAAGCCGCCGAGCGCTTCATGCGTCAACGCCTCCGCGCCGAATACACCTGGCAGTGGCAGCCCAGCAAACGCCTGCCACAAGTCAAAGCAATCCTCAAACTCCGCAGCCTTAGCGACAAACAGCGCGAGCAAGTGACAACCGCCGTCAAAGAAGCCGACCGCAAACTCATGCAGTTCGCCATCGAAGACCTCAAGAAACAAGACGAGGACATGATCGCCGGCAAGAAAGACGAAACCCCCGATTGGGAACGCGTGCAAACACCCGAGATGATGGAACGCCAGAAAAAAGAAGCCAAAGTCCGCAAAGACCTCATCAAAGAAGTCGTCGCCCTCCTCGATGACCGCCAACGCAACGCCTACGAAACCGGCATCGAAAACGAGCAAGACCTCGCCAATGCCTTCGAAAAACGCCGCCACGGCGGCAACCCCTGGGAAGGCCCCGACCAAGAACTCACGGGATGGGACCCCAGCGACTGGGCGGGCGAGGATGAAGAAGATCAGAAGGAGTAGTCGCGCACGAAGGCGAATCACGTACTGCCGTTACAACAACGTCCCCTTCAAAATCACCATCGCCACCGAGAAGTAAATGATGATCCCCGTCACGTCCACCAGCGTCGCCACAAACGGCGTGCTGCTGCCGGCCGGGTCCAGCTTGCACTTCTTCAGAATGAACGGCAGCATCGCCCCCATGATGCTGCCCCACAGCACCACACCAAACAGCGACACCGAAATCGTCACACTCAGAACAGTAAAGTGCTGTTGCACCGTCATGTTCACGATTCTCTCGCCCGTGTCGGGATCAATCTCCGTCCGCTCCCACCAGCCAAGCCACCCCCACAAGTTCACGCGGAACAGTCCAATCAATCCAATGATGAGCCCCAGCATCCCCGCCACCAGCAACTCGCGCCGCAGCACCCGCCACCAGTCGCGCAGCCCCACTTCGCCAAGTGCCAGCGCTCGAATCACCAGCGTGCTCGCCTGACTGCCGCTGTTGCCCCCGCTCGAAATAATCGCCGGCAAAAACACCGCCAAAATCGCCGCTTTTTCAATCTGTGTATCAAAATACACCAGCGCATTGCTCGTCAGCAACTCGCTCATGAACAGCAACGCCAACCACGGTGCCCGCTTCTTCACCAAATCAAACGGCGATGCCTTGTCAAACGGCGCTTCCAGCGCCGCCACGCCGCCCATCTTCTGCATGTCTTCCGTGGCTTCAATCTGTGCCACATCTGCCACGTCATCGTGCGTCACAATCCCAATCAGCGCACCGCGCGAATCCACCACAGGCAGCGCCGTCCGGTCATACCGCGCCATGAGCCGCACTGCATCTTCACGAGGCTGATCCGCCCGCAGCGTCACAAAACTGCGATTCATCAAGTCTTCAATCCGCGCATCCGGACTCGACAAAATCACCTGCCGCAGCCGCAGATCATCCACCAATCGCCCCGCCTCATCCACCACATAAATCACATTGATCGTCTCGGCATCGCGCCCATACCGCCGCACATGGTCCAGCGCCCTTGCAACCGTCCACTCCGGATTCACCCGCACATAGTCAGGCGTCATGATGCGCCCAACGCTCTTTTCCGGATACCCCAAAATCGCCTGCACTTCGCTGCGCGACTGCGGAGTCAAACTCGCCACAATCCGCTGCGCCACCGACTCAGGCAGCTCATCCACCAGCCTCGCCCGGTCGTCCGCGCTCATCTCTTCAATCATCTTCGCCGAAGCTTCCGTCCCAAGCTCCGCGATAATCGCCTCCTGCGTCTGGGCCGACAAATACGGAAACGCACTCGCCGCATCATCTCGCGCCAAAAACCGAAACGCGACCGCCCCCTTCTTAGGCCCAAGCTCATTCACCAAATCAGCCACATCCGCCGGATGCACATGATGCAGCGCATCACGCAAGTCGCCGTAGGAGCCGGTCGCAATCAGCTCCTCAATTTCCGGCAGCAGTAATTGACAAGTAGGCGTCACGCCCCCAGTTTATCTCGAAAGCACCTCAGTCACGCACTTCCTCTCGTCATCGCAGCAAAGTTGTTCAATCTCTGCTCTGTCCGCATTTGCCAAGTACGTTCCACCAAGCCTCCAGCGCCCAGCTTCTCATGCATTCGGCCCATGCGCGCCCACACTCACACATTCGTACACCAACCAAACAAAACTCAATCTTACACTTTTTTTCCCATCCGTCAGTCTTTCGTGGTAACATCTCCCCCTCGGAGATTCGTTCTTGCACCGACGCCGCGGCCTCACCCTTCTCGAACTCCTCATCTGCATCGCGATCATCGCGCTGCTCCTCGCCATTCTCTTGCCCACCCTCAGCCGCGCACGCTCGGTCGCCAATCGCTCCCTCTGCGCCAGCAACCTTCGCCAAATCGGCATCGGCTGGGCGCTCTACATCCAAGACAACAACGACCGCCTCCCCCGCACCGCCGAACTCCCCACTTGGAAATACGGCGGCGTCGAATTCGTGGGCCCCAGCCGCACACCCATCCTCGCCCAATCGCGCCCCATCAATCAATACATGGATCAAGCCGCGATCAACGACCTCTCACAAGTCACGCGCCTCTTCCAATGCCCCAGCGACATCGGCATCACCGCACGCGGCACCACCATCGCCGGCACACCCGCCCCCAGCATCCTCAGCCAAGGTTCCTGCTTCAACACCTTCGGCAATAGCTACCGCGCTAACGACCTGCTGCTCGACGCATCCCTCTCCCGCGCGACCGAACTCAATCGCCCCCTCGCCCTCTACGAAATCACCACGACGCACAGCAAAGTCCTGCTGACCGGCGACCCCGCCTGGTTCTACGCCACCCGAGTTCCCCGCGACCCGCAAGCTGCCAACGAAGCAACCTGGCACACCCAGCCCGACGCCGGCAACATGCTCGCCGTCGACGGCTCCGCCCGCTTCATCGACTTCCGCGACCCCACCGCCTTCACCTTGGCCCCCCGCAACTAACAAGAACACGAGGGC
>VYLN01000014.1_pt1 | contig 60910 bp, 45 predicted proteins | sample 5109471 | NCBI WGS metagenome assembly VYLN01 (sample SAMN12291806, study PRJNA351875) | freshwater metagenome | isolation source: freshwater lake | place: USA: Michigan, Lee Lake | collected 2013-08-06 | reverse complement strand
GCGGCTGATGCTGATTCAGATGGAGAGCCAGCAGGATCGGTTTATCGCGGGAGCCGTGCCGATTCTGGGCGTGGATGTGTGGGAGCACGCGTACTACTTGAAGTATCAGAACAAACGGAGCGACTACATCAAGGCGTTTCGGAATGTGGTGCAGTGGAAGTTCTGCTCGTGGTTGTTTGAGCAGGCGAGTGCGTGAAGAAGTACCGGAGTACCGAAGTACCGAAGTGTTGCGTTTTGCGGTGGTGCGGCGTTTCCAACGCCGCCTTCTATCTTCTACACATCGCTCCGGCCATGTGAACGTGATGAATCTTGCGATGAATCATCGACATAACACCGCGTCTGGTTGAATGCATCTGTGCATCGTCGCAGATAACTATGCAGATGGACGCGCCTGGCCGTTACAGCTCGCGTGGACGGCACAGACTCACGCCTCATGATGCTGGGTTCACGCTGCGCCATTGTGTATCGCGCCGCCAAAATCGACGCAACGGCGCGAAAAACGATGCAACGGCGCCGGAAACAACGCAACGGCGCGAGAAACGACGCAACGGCGCGGAAATCGACCCAACGGCGGGAAAAACGACCCAACGGCGGGAGAAACAAGGCAACGACGCGAGAAACAACGCAACGGGGCGAAAGCATGCCATTTCTGGCGCCGTTGGGCATGACGCCGACAGCCGCATGCCTCGCGATGAGGGAAAATACATGCTGGTCGCGAGGCACACCAGCCAAGCCGGATGCCGCTGGTGCGGACAATCGGATTCGCGTGACACCAATCTGCTGGGCGTGCTTGGGAGGGACACCGCCGCGCCGCGTGAGGCCCGACGCCGTGAAGGGACGGTGCCCGCCTGGCTTTGCTAGTCCACGGCAGCCCATCCTGCTTTTCGAAGCGGATTCCGCACGTAACTCGAATCGCTTGGCGAGGCCGTCGGTGTGGCACGCGGTCAGCGGTACGCCACTTTACCAAACCATTAGCCTCGATAGTCGTCCGCCTTGTCATAACCGAACACCCGATCTAGTTCGGCAGGGGACGGGTCCTTGCCCGACATTGTCCGAATGATCTGCTTTGCTTGTATTTCCATCTGCTGGCGTCTCTGTCGCAAAAGACGTGTGTCGGATGTCCAATCCGGGTCATCAAGCGTGTACTCCCACACGTTGTTGACAAAGTGGGACAGCAACTCAACATAGTCTTCTTGACGGGGCATGAGCAATTACTCCTCTGGATCAATAGTGAACTGCGAGACGATAGATCTCGGGCCCAACATAAGGCTTGATTCTTGTGGCGCGCCGTCATCCCTTCGCTCGCGAAGCATCACGACTTCACCGGCTTCATTGACCGACATGGAAATGCCGGAACGAAGTACGACATGTGCTTCGCACTTGTATCGCGATGCCTTAGACTTTGCGAGGGCTTCTATGTCTGCGTCTGACGTATCATCTGGAATGTCAACCCCGATGTGGAACCCGGGGATGAGTCGCAACCGAATACTCGGTTGGACTTGGCCTTTGGCAGCAGCGAGAAATGCTCGCGTACGTTCCGACAATTCGTCACGACGAGCGGAAGCCAGTTTCTCTTCGTCAATGGACAAGGCGGTTAGCACGGACCGGAGCAAGTCCGGATGTGCGATACCCGTTTTCTCAAGAGCGGCGATGCGTCTTGCACCTTTGGAAGCGTTCTTGTATCCGATTCGGGCCGCCAACGACACCAGCGTCAGTCCTTGCGCTCTGCGTGAACCCGCGATCAGGTTTCCTACCGGATTCATTCATGCCCCTCTGCTTTTCGTGACGAGCAATCACTTTCCGGCAATTGCACACACACAGTCAGGACAAAGGTAGCGCCGCTCGTGCGTACCGCCCGACCGCGCACCTAGCTTGCGCTCGCCAGCCTCATGGTTCCAGAACATCATGCCACGATCGTTCTCTAAAGCCTTGAGGATTGACTTCCGTGTCAAACGCGTTTGGTTAAATCCGCGGCGTCCCGTGTTGCCAGTCGCAAAGCAACACTGGCAAAACACGCAAAAGCCATAGCCCATACGTTCCACCAAGGGGAGATAATGACCGTCGAGAGGTTGATATCGAGGAGATGAGAGCACCTCGGTACAACCTTGCTGTCTGATCTGAATCAGCCCCACGCCGAGTGCGGATGCAACATCCTGCTCGTCCAGGGAGAATCCATCACTTCTGTAGTCGGCAACGTACACACGATGGGCATAGACGGCGTAGCCGCGCGCTTGCCCACACGTCTTGAGAAAGGGCTGGGACCCGTTCTTGACTTCGATGCCGATCATCTCGACAAGTCCAGAGAGATCGCCGCCGGCGTCTCGAAGTCCAGCGATGTCGATGCGACCGAGCGATTTGCCAACATTCGTCTCTACCTTGAAGCAGCCAAACCGAGACTTCAGCCATCTTGCAAGCCGAGGATACAGAGACGATTCGACGGGTTTGCGAACTGCCATGGAATTAGTATACTCGCAATTTTGGAAGTGATTGACGCCTGATTCGCAGGCCTAATTGCATCAGTCTTGTCATGTCATCTCGGTAGAATTCTGAAGCGTGATGCCGTGCGCCGCCGGTGGCCCTCGCTGGCGCTCGGGTTCGTTGGCTTGGGCGAATGCCGCATCACCAATCCCGAATGCCGCTGCATCTCGCGTTCGGTCACGCGGGGCGTCAGGAGCGATGTGTAGAAGATGGAAGGGCTCGGCACGGAGTGCCGAGGTACGCCACCCTGTCTTTCTCTGTGCTCTCTGCGCCTCTGTGGTGAAAATGTCTTTCACTTCACCCCAGCACGCGGCCGATCCGCGCGAGCACGCTTTCCCGCCCGATCAGTTCCAGCGTTTCGCCCATGCCTGGGCTCACGCTGGTGCCGGTGAGGGCGACGCGGAGGGCTTGGGCGATGGGGCCGGGGTTGGGGAGGGATTTGTCTTTCACGAATTGCTCCATGAGGGCGTGGAGTTCGTGGGCGTGCCAGGGCTTTTGTGATTGCAGTAGCGGCAGGAACTCGCGCAGCAGCGTGAGGCCTTGCTGGTTGTTGGCGTTGAGATTTTTCTCGCGGGCGGCGGGATCAATTTGGAGATCGTCGGTGAGCAGGGCGAATTTGCTGGATTTGACGGCATCGCGAAAGGTTTTGGCGCGGGGCTTGACGGCCGTTGCAAGCAGCGCGAAGGCGGCAATTGGCTTGGCGGGGCTCGCTGCGTGCGATGCGTCAGTGAACTTACTGACGAGCGTGCGAACATCCTCGGCGGAATCTTTTTCTTCGATGCACCAAGCCCACCACCGCTGCGCGAATTGGTCGTCGGGTAGCTGCGCGACGTAGTCGGCGTTGAAGGCGAGCAGCTTGGCGCGATCGAACTTGCTGTTGGTTTTGCCGATGCGATCAACGGTGAAGTGCTCGCCGATTTCGGTCATCGTGAACTTTTCGCGGTCCTTGCCGTCGGCGAGTTTGAGGCCGGGATTCCAGCCCAGCAGCGCGACATAGCAGAGGATGGCTTCAGGCAGGTAGCCACTGCTGCGGAAGTCGGCGACTTCGATCTCGGGCAGTGCGATCTTGAGATGGGCGGCGATCTTCTCCGCGGTGTCGAGGCTGTCGTTCTCGGCGGCGAGAAAGTCTTTCAGCGACTTTTCATCGACATGTGTCGCGGCTACAACGCTCGCGATGAAATCTGGGCCATTCTTCGCGATGGCGTCTTTGAGCGACTTGCGCGCGAACTTGGCTTTGTCGCGCTTGCTCATCTTGGTGCCGTCGACGTTGAAGATGAGCGGCATGTGAGCGTAATTGGGCGTGCGGAAACCCAGAGCCTTTTGCAGCGCGACGTGGCGAGGTGTGTTGGCGAGGTGTTCTTGCGCGCGGAGCACGTGCGTGACGCCCATCGCTTCATCATCGCACACGACGGCGAAGTGATACGTCGGCAAGCCGTCTTGCTTGCGGATGACGAAGTCGTCGAGTTCGCCCGCGGCGGTTTTGACGTCGCCGAGCACTTGATCGACGACGATGATTGGTTCGTGCGGCGCGTAGAAACGCACGACGTGCGGCTCGCCCGCGTTCATACGACGGATGCGCTCGGCGATATCGGGAACTTTGTTATAGCTCGCGCGGTCGTAGCGGTACGTCTGCTTCGCAGCGACAACAACTCTGCGTTGTGCTTCGAGTTCTTCGCTGGTTTCAAAAGCCGGATATGCGCGGCCGAGTTCGACGAGGCGCATGATGGCGTCGTTGTACTTGGCGAGACGCTGGGCTTGAAAGAATGGACCAACGCCGCGAGGGTCGCCGCCGATGGTTCTGGTGGGCCGCGCCTGCGGGGCGGCAGTATTCCCGCTGGTTTCATACTTCAGGACAGGCCCTTCGTCCCAATCAATGCCGAGCCATGCGAGATCTTCCATGATGCCCCGCGCGCTCTCTTCGCTGCTGCGAGCGGCGTCGGTGTCTTCGATGCGCAGCAGGAACTTGCCGCCGTATCGCTTGGCGAAGGCCCAGCAGAAGAGGGCGGTGCGGGCTCCGCCGATGTGAAGGTGGCCGGTGGGACTGGGGGCGAAGCGCGTGATGTGCGAGAGAGCCATAGGGGCACAGGATAAGGGCCGCCGCGAGTAAGCGGCGGCCCGTGAATGAGGAACAGAAAGAGTGCGCGGAAACGAGTGAATCAGCGACGACGGCGTGCGGCGAAGAGTGCCGCGAGCCCCGTGACCGCTACTGCGCCAGGCGCGGGGACAGTCACGCGCAGGAAGTAGTCTGAAAAAGCGTTGCCGTCGGTGGGAAGGAACACGCCGAAGTAGCCAGCCCAGACGCGTTGCGAGATGGTGTACTGACCCGCGGCGAGAGCGAACTCCAGAGGACGAGGCTCGCCGACGCCGATGATCGCAACTTGCGCATTGCTCGCGTTCAACACGCGCGTCGTGCCAGAGTCGTAGCCCCAGTTGTTGAGATCAGATGATCCGCGCTGAAGCCGAGTTTCGAGTGAAATCGTGGAAGCCTGGAGCAGCGTGAAGGTGGTATCGATTTGGATCGACGATTGTCCGCCAACCGAACCGTAATCGGCGGGCGGTACGTTGATCCGCGTTGACGAATACTCAGCTCGTACGATGAGGCTGAATGAGTTCGGAGTGAACTCGGCTGCACCGCGAGCGAAGTATGTGCCACTGATCGTGGCTTCGGCGGTTCCTGGGTTGGGAGAGAGTGAACCCGTGTATGTCAGTAATTGGGTCGACGGGCCGAAGGTCTGGTCAAAGTTGGTTCCGGGGCTGGGGTTGAACGTGCGTGTGCCCCCGAAAGCTGACGCGGCGAAGAAAGTGAACTGCTGGGAGTTGATAACCAGCACGGCGTGAGCCGAAGAAGCCGCGGCAAACAGGGCCGCACTTGCAGCCGCCGCACCAATCATGTGAACACCACGCATCGCATCCCCTTTCAAGAATGTTGCCTTCCACGACAGAACGTCGCGGCATGCCAAATATGACACGAATAGGGCATTGTGCCAATAAACCAGCAACTTTTTCTCAGCAACAACTCGCCGCGAGCCGCGAACAAAATATGCGAACCGCTTACAAACCTTTGATCTTTCTCTTACAAACCCCTTCACATATCTACGGGTTGCGGTAGACTGTTGTCATGCTTGTTCCACGAGTCCATTCTGGCACCTGAGGTGGCGGGCCCACGCGTTTCGTGCGGCCCGCACTCGCAGCAAGTTCTACTTTGGAGACATCCCATGCCCAGCCGCAACGCTAGCGATATTCGCAACATTCTTCTGTGCGGGAGCGGTGGCGGCGGGAAGACCACGCTGGTTGATCGCCTGCTCTTTGCGACCGGCGCGATCAAACGCATGGGATCGATCAATGAAGGGAACACGGTGAGCGACTGGGCGGAGGAAGAGAAGCACCACAAGCATTCGCTTCAGCCCAGCGTGGTGCATTTTGATTACGAGGGGCATCTGGTCAATCTGATTGACACGCCTGGCAAGGTTGATTTTGTGGGTCATGCCATTGCATGCTTTCCGGCGTGTGAAACCATCGCCGTGGTTGTTGATGCGACGCGTGGCATTGACAGCATGGTGCGGCGGATGATGAATGTTGCGGAGCAACGCAAGATTCCGCGCATGCTGATTGTCAACAAGATGGACGAAGCGAGCACTTCGCAGCTTGAAGCGTTGACGGATCAGTTGCGCGAGACATTTGGCAATGTGTGCTTGCCGATCAACTTGCCGACGAAGGCTCGCGGTGATGTGATCAACGTGTTTGAGCATGATGGCAAGGACTCGAACGAACGTTCGGACTTTTCGAGCGTGAAAGAGGCACACAAACGCATCGTGGAGCAGGTGATCGAGGTTGATGACGAACTGACCATGCAGTATCTTGACGCCGGTGATGGCAACTTTGATCCGGAGAAACTGCACGCGGCCTTTGAAAAGTGCCTGGGCGAGGCGCACCTGGTGCCAATCTGCTTTGTGAGCGCCAAGAGCAGTGCGGGCGTGGATGATCTTCTGCACATCTTCGCGAGTTTGTGCCCAAGCCCCTTGGAAGTTAACCCGCCCGAGTTTGTCAAACGCGAGAAGGAAGATGGTGAAGAGGTCGAGTGGCACGCGCAGCCCGAGCCCGCCGGCAAGTTGCTCGCGCACGTCTTTCGCGTCGTGATTGATCCTTTCCTCGGCAAGATCGCGATCTTCCGCGTACACCAAGGCACGCTGAAAGCCAAGAGCGAAATTCTGATCAACGACCACAAGAAGCCCACCAAACTCGGGCACGTCTTCATTTTGCAAGGCAAAGACCACGTTGAAGAGCACGAGTTTGGCCCTGGGTCCATCGGCGCAATCGCCAAGTGTGATGATCTGCATCTCAACGATGTCATTCATGAAAGCCACGACTACGACGGCGTGCATCTGATTCCGCTGCCTGTGCCCAAGCCCATGTTCGGGCTCGCCATCGAGCTCAAGAACTACGCTGACGAGACCAAGTTCAGCGCGGCGATGCACAAACTCATCAGCGAAGACCCGTGCCTGGTGCTTGAACGCATTTCCGCAACCAAACAAACCGTGATGCGCGGCATGGGCGAGCTGCATCTTCGCATCGTACTTGAGAAACTCCGCAAGCTGGGCATCGATGTCATCACCAGCACGCCCAAAGTTGCGTACAAAGAAACCATCACCAGCATCAGCGAAGGCCATCACCGTCACAAGAAGCAAACCGGCGGTTCAGGACAATTCGGCGAAGTCTACTTGCGGGTTGAACCTCTTGATGATGCCAACAGCGACTTTGAATTCGTCAACGACACCGTGGGCGGCAGCATTCCCAAGCAGTTCATTCCCGCCGTTGAAAAGGGCGTGCGGCAAGTTCTCAGCGATGGTGCCATCGCCGGCTATCCCATGAAGGGCATTCGCGTGAGTGTGTACGACGGCAAGTATCACGATGTTGATAGCAAGGAAATCGCATTCGTTTCCGCCGGAAAATGGGCCTTTATTGACGCCGTGCAAAAGGCTCGCCCCGTGCTCATGGAGCCTTACGCGCTGCTTGAGATCACCGCGCCAAGCAAGTACCTTGGCGATCTCGCCGGTCACATCTCAACCAAACGCGGCCGCGTGCAGAGCAGCGATGTGCTCTCGGGCGATCAGTGCATGGTCAAGGCCATCGCTCCGCTGAGTGAACTGCAGAACTACGCCAACGAGCTCAAGAGCATGACCGGCGGTGCGGGCAACTTCACGATGGACTACAGCCATGACGAACGCACGCCGCCGCAAGTGCAGCAACAAGTCATCGCCGCCTTCAAGCCGCATCAGCATGAGGATTGATTTCGCTAAGCCCACGTGAACGGCATGTGAAATAACTTTCGCTGAACACAAACAGAACGCCACGATGACGCACGACCTTGCACGCGCGGGTATTGTGCTATCGCCAAAATGGTTTTGGCCTGGGTGCGCTTGCCGCGAAGCAGCACTCCGCATGCAGTTGGTCGCGGCCGATTGACTGTGATGTTTGTGGGCGAAAGCCCACGGAGGAGAGAGGTTTATGCGTATCCGATTGATGTCGGGGGCTATCACATTGGCTGCGTGCGCAGGCTCATCGCTTGCCCAAGCCAACTTCGGGCTTGTTGGCTATTCCGAAAACTTCAATTCGATGGGCACGAGCGGCACGGCTGCTCCCACGGGCTGGCGTCACTTCGCTACCAGCTTTGGTTCAAACTCCACGTGGGGCACGTCCATTCCTGCCAGCGGTGCAAGCAGCGTTGCGACCGACGCAGTCACGACCGCGGCAACTGTTTTGACCGCGACGACGACTCCCACGACGAACGCCAACAACGGCTTCAACGCAGCAGCCTCCGCTGGCAACACCGCCGACCGCGTTCTGGCGACCGCCCCCACGACCGTCGCTGGTGCGATCATTCAACTTGAACTCCGCAACAACACTGGCGGCATCATGACCGCTGGTGACACGCTGACCATCAGCTTCGACACGGTGCGCTACAACGTTGCTTCGAGCGCGAACCAGCTTCCTGGCTACTGGCTCTTCGCCAGCGTCAACGGCACGACGTGGACGAACGTCTCCACCGTCGCAAGCCCCAACCCAACCATCACCACCGTTCCCAACACAGTCGGCGTGACGGCTCGCAGCGTCGGCTACGTGCTGCCCTCCAACTGGAACGCTGGCACCAGCATCTACTTCCGCTGGGTTGACGACAACGCCACGCAAACCAGCCCCGACCAGATCATCGGTCTCAACAACGTCAGCATCGTTCCTGCACCCGGCGTGATTGCTCTGGCTGGCATGGGTGGCCTGCTCGTGGCTCGTCGTCGTCGCTGATCTTCGATTGTCGATCACACACTGCGGGGCGTTGAACAAGACTCCACGCCCCGCAGTTTCATTTTCAAATAATCCCGGTAACTCTCGTTCGCACGATGTGACAGGTGCAGGTGCGCTGAGCCACTATTCCATCACGAGCGTCGCCGCTGGAAGCCAGTTCCGCAAAACAACCGCGTACGGCTTCTCGATGATCACGGCTGACAACAACACGCTCTCACACCATTTCATTAGTTCAATCGGTACTGTGCTTGACACGAACACCATTCCCGCGTCCGGCGCAGCGATGCTCGCTGTGGTTTCCGGATTGCTAGCGGGACGTCGCCGTCGGTAACGTGATGTTGAAAACTCTGAAAGCACAACCCCGAAGCGAAATCGCTCCGGGTTTTTGTTTGTAGGAGAACAAAGTAGCGTGTATGTCTGGTCGGATTTAATCATCATGCCGTAGAAGCGGCGATGGACGAAGAACATGCCGATGAGGAAGAAGATGACCGACAAGGCGATGGTGATTGGCGTGTGCTCAAAGGCCGGCTTTTTGACGTGAATCGCGAGTTCGATGGCGAGCCAGCCGAAGAGCGTGGTGAATTTGATGACGGGTTGATCTCGACGCTGGAGGTGTGCTTCAAACGATCTCCCATGCCGTCGCCACCGCAGCGAGCCTTGCTGAAGGTCGCGTCGATAAAGGACTCATGCAACTTGTAGCCGCAGCGTCCTTCGACGAGTTCACCCGCGTCGCGAGTGATGCTCTCGAAGAAACGCTCACGCACCCACGACGCGAAGTACTTGTGCACAGCGCTCTTGGCTCCACACTCGCGCGGCAAGTAGTTCCATTTCGCGCCGTTGTCAAGCACCTAGAAGATACCACGCAGCGCCTTGTGCATGTCCATCGCAGGTCGCCCGCCCTTGGGCGACACCGCAGCATCGGACACTCGCTGGGCCAGCCAGTCGAGTTGTTCATCGGTCAATTGCATCGCCATGCGAGGCTGTTCGCACGAAGCAAGCCACTGGACGCACGGTTTACGAATGGGCTCTATCACAAACAGCGAAGAATCGCTTCGGCTGCGCGCCGCAATCGGTGGTGCAATCACTGACAATCTCCGCTTCATTGGATGTTGGACCGTGTCCGACGGCGGCGCGATTGGCATTTCCTCTTCGCAATCCTTCTTCCCAATCTCTGCTCTACCATTGCGACCAATGGACATCGACGCTATCAATCGCCGCATCGCGCAGTTTGAAACCATGGTCCGCCCTGAAGCTGACCCCACCAATGACATGGCTTGGTTCAGTCTGGGCGGAGCTTACGCGCAGGCTGGGCGGCACCTTGATGCTGCCGGCGCGTACGGCAAATGCGTGGATCTCAACGCCGGCTTCAGCAAAGCGTACCAGATGGCTGGGCAGTCGCTCATCGATGCCAACAAGCGTGATGAAGCCATCGCGATACTCAGCAAAGGTTTCTTGACCGCCACGCAAAAAGGCGACCGCATGCCGGCAAAGGCGATGAGCGACTTGCTGACCAAGATCGGCGCACCGGTGCCCGAAGTTGCCAAAGCCGAAACGCCCGTGAATCTGGGCGAAAACGTGATGATGGATCGCAAGACCGGCCGCCCGGGCAATCGTCTCGCCAAGCCGCCCATGCGCGGCCCGCTGGGCGCGTGGATCCAGCAGAATGTGTCTGCCGAAACCTGGGACGCGTGGATCAAGCAAGGGACCAAAGTCATCAACGAGATGCGGCTGGACCTCTCGCGCGATCAAGACGCTGAGACATACGACAAGCACATGCTCGAGTACTTGGGCGTGGATGAAGACATGCTGGCCGAGATTCTTGGTCCAAGCGCATGATCCATCACGAGCGATCGTCTCGCATCGATCAACTCCTTCGATGAGCACATCGAAGTTTTTCTCTGGGCACGACAAAGATAACATTTCGTCAATCAACCTCTCCTTGATGCCTGCGGCCCTTCCCACCCGTACCCTTGCGATCGCTTGCTGCCAGCCCCGTCATCACCATAATTCCCACACCCCAATCCACCCCAATGCCCCCCTCTGAATCCTTCCTTATCGCCCGCAACATCTCCAAGCGCTTTGGTATTACCCAAGCTCTCGATGATGTCTCCGTCACCTTCGCTCGCGGCGAGGTGCACGCACTCATGGGCGAGAACGGCGCGGGCAAAAGCACGCTGGGCAAGGCCATCGCGGGGCTGCACAAGCCCGACACGGGCGGCGTCATCATCGACGGACGCGAACTCAAGGCGGGCGATATTGATGACTCCTTTGATGCGGGCATTCGCCTCGTGCACCAAGAGCTCGCCCAGTGCCCCAACCTCAGCGTTGCCGAGAATCTGTGTCTACACGACATTCCTTCAAGTAGCCTGGGCCTCGTCAACTTCGCCGCGATGAAACGCCGCGCTCAGCGACTGGTCCACCAGCTTGATCCAACCATCGACGTAACGCGCCCGCTGGGCGAATTGTCACCCGGCAAGCGGCAAATCTGCCAAATCGCGGCTGCCCTCGACGACGGCAGCGATGGTCTGGGCAAAGCCAAGGGCGCGCCCAAAGTCATCGTGCTCGATGAGCCCACCAGCTCGCTCTCCATCGCCGAAGCCGAGTGCCTGATGGCGATTGCTCGCAACCTCGCGAGCCAGGGCATCACGATCATCTATGTCAGCCACCGCATGGGCGAGATTTTCGCCTGCTGTGACCGTGTCACAGTGCTGCGCGATGGCAAATTCGTCGCGACCAACATCGTCAAAGAGATCGACGAGCCCACGCTCGTCGAGCAAATGATCGGCAGACGCATCGAAACCGCCAAGGCCCGCCAGTTCGCGGGCAACGCCGGCACCAGCGCAGTGGGCACCGCCCCCATGCTCGAAGTCCGCAACATATCGAGCACCGGCAAACTGCACAACATTTCGCTGCACGTCCGTGCGGGCGAAGTCGTCGGCATCGGCGGCCTCGTGGGCGCAGGCCGCAGCGAACTGCTCAGTGCCATCTTCGGCCTCGATGCCAACGCGCAAGGCGAAGTGCTCGTGAATGGCACGCTCGTCAACCTCGCATCGCCGCAAGGTGCCATCGATGCCAAGATCGGCTTCGTCCCCGAAGACCGCCGCAACCAAGGCCTCTTCTTCCTCATGGGCGTTGGCGAAAACATGGTGCTGCCCTTCATGCGCCAACTCGCCGCCGCCATGGGCCTGCGCGGACTCGCGAGCGAGAACCGCACCATCGCCGAAAAAATCACCGAGTTCCGCGTGAAAACCGCCAGCCCCGCAAGCCTGCCAGGCGAACTCTCAGGCGGCAACCAACAAAAGCTGCTCATCGCCCGCTGGCTCGGCAAAGACACCAAGGTCCTGCTCCTCGACGAACCCACCCGCGGCATCGACGTCGGCACCAAAAACGAAGTCTACCGCCTCGTCCGCGAAGCCAGCCAGCGGGGCCTCGCCGTCCTCCTCGTCAGCAGCGAAATGCCCGAACTCCTCGCCCTCTCCGACAGAGTCCTGGTCATGTGCTCAGGCCGCATCACCGGCGAACTCATCGGCGACAACATGACGCAGGCCAACATCCTCCGCCTCGCGACGGTCGACAGCACCACCCGCACCCAAAGCGCGTAGCCCAACCTGCTCCCAGTGGCCCGGGCTTTTAGCCCGGGCGAAGCCAACTTCGTTGACTCTGCGCCTGCGAACCTTCCAGAATGCAAGTAACGCAACAACTGACGAGAAGACTTATGCGAGTTCCGCCTCGTGAGGCCGACATGGACGAAGACATTGCTAGAGTTGGTGTCAAGGCCAGGAAAGTGCCACCGGAAGTCGCTCGCCAACTCTGGAATCGCATGAGCGAACAGTTCTGCGGCGGCGCGAGATTTGACTACGAACGATGTGCGAGCGTGATAGGGTCAATTGAGGTTCCTATAGCTACCATCGAACCGGAATTGGCTCACACGCTGCCCCATCAGCTTGACAAATATCCGGCACTTTTTGTGTTCTTCATGGGTCACTGGGACGAACAACCTGTGTGGCAACTAAGCAGCCGACAAGACGTTGAACGTCTCGTCGACGAAACCCTTTTTCAACTCGGCATCATCGATTTCGACTGCACGTTCTTGCTTTGCTACGACGACATTGGCGGATTGCATCTGTGTGGCACGGCGTACAAGTGGATCAGTCCCAAATCGTGACCTCACCCGGACGGCATCGATCGCAGGGATCGTGGCATCACCGCCGTGCCTATGAACCTTCCAGTTCGCTGCTGCAACTGTTTCCAGCCTGTTTCGCCCTCGTTTGCCTCCCGCTAGGCACCTGCCTAGTATTTCGACCCAGTCGAGACGAATCGGCGGGTGTTATGTCGATTGGCCAGTTAAGCAAACTCGCGGCGAGGAGCCCGAGTGAATAGCAGGTTGAACGGTCATCCTGCGAGGAGTTTTCGATGCTTCCCCCACAACGCGTCAGCCACGGTCGTACTCGTCGCCGCCGTAACCACCATGCTCTTGATTCTGTGCATCCCACCCTGTGCCCCTTGACCGGCCTTCCCAAGATGCACCACCGCGTCTGCGCCACCAGTGGCTATGTGCGTGCGGGCTTGCAGATCAAAGTGCCCAAACTGGGCATCGGCGTGCCGAAGAAGTAAGTAGTGTGTTTCGTCAAGCCGTGGCGTTCGCGTGAGGCGACGTGCGTGCTTGGCTCGCGACCGCAATTAAATAGTGTCTGATGAACCGCAGCTTCACGCTGCGTTTTTTTCGTAGTCGCTCGGTTTCAACTGTGCAACGCATTTCTGATACGTGTGACGAATCACTTTCTGCGCGAGTTGCGAACATTGGCAGATGATTGTGGCCAGCATGTCGAAAAATGGGCGTCAGCCCGTTCAGTTACGATCCTTTGCTGCACAACCTGCTGTTGTTTCAGCATCAGTTGCGTTTCATGGCCCTCCCGTCAACACGTCCGTAAGCCGGCGGAGACATCCATGAAAAATCCCGTTCGCTACTTTGAAATTCCGGTCTCCGACATGGACCGTGCCGTGCGGTTTTATGAATCCGTCTTTGGCTCGCGGCTTATTCGTACGGAAATTGATGGTCACCCCATGGCCAACTTCGTCCACGTCCCTGGCGGCGAAGGAATCACCGGCGCACTCGCTCACGGCGACAGCTACGCACCCAGCCGCGGCGGCGTGCGCATTTACTTCTCTGTTGATGACATCGACACCACGCTCGAACGCGCCGTAGCCGCAGGCGGGAGAGTGCTCTATCCCAAAACCTCCATCGGCGAACTTGGCTTTGTCGCGGAGTTTGAAGACAGCGAAGGCAACTGCATCGCGATTCATTCGGATCCGGTCGGTCATGGTTGACCGCGAAGCCTTGACGGCTTAAGTCTCAGACGTCGTGCAGCGTAACTCAGAGTGAAAGCTCGACCATTCGCGGATTGTCCCCGGGCCCAGACTTTTGGAAAAGGCAGTTGTATCTGACGAGCTACATGTACGTTTGTGACCGGTGATGCTTCAATGGGCAAAGTCGAAGATTGCCGTGTGTGGACGTCAATGAAAGTCCCGCGACGGAATGAGGCAGTCTTTGATTGTGTTGGCACTGCGGATTGACTGGGCTTTGATGTGCACGACTTTACCCGCACGTTCGACGGTACCCGTGCAGAGAATGATGCCCGCGTGACGAGCGGCTCTGCGGTAGCGCTCGTAGATCTCCGGTCGGACGATGAGGTTGGCGATTCCCGTTTCGTCCTCGATTGTGATGAAAACGATACCGCTCGCAGTACCTGGACGTTGGCGGACAAGCACCATGCCGGCAACTGTTGCACGCGAGCCGGTAGGTGTGCGCGTGGCGTCAAGGAGCAACGCGTTCTCAATGACTCGTCTGGCAGCAAGACTTTCACGCATGAATCGCAGCGGATGTGCTTTCAAGGAAAGTCCTGTGGCGATGTAGTCAGCGGTGACTTGCGATGATGCAGGGATTGGCGGCAATTCATCGGTATTGTCAGCACTGACTCGAAAGTCATCAGCATTCGCTCTCGCATCCACAATGTGCGACTTGGAGCCGTTGGGGAACTGCATCTGGTCTTCATTGCGCGGCATGCTAACTTCGCTCTGTTCAAATAGCGGCGCCTCGATATCACTCATGCGTCGCATAGCCCACAGTGCCTGCTGACGAGGCAACTGTACCGAACCGAACGCGTCGGCTTGCGCAAGCTGTCGCAAAGCACTGATGGGCACACTCACGCGGCGGCGAAGGTTGTCAAGCGAGCGGTAAGGGCCTTGCGACGTTCGTTCGCGAGCAATCTGTTCCGCAATGTCACTGCGCATGCCTTGTACGATGCGCATTCCCAATCTCAAGGCAGATACGTCCGCGGCTGTTTCCAACGTGCAATCCCAGTCGCTGTGATTGACATCCACAGGCTGCACCACCACGCCATGCTTTGCAGCGTCTTGCACAATCTGCGAAGGTTGATAGAAACCCATCGGTTGGCTGTTGAGCAGAGCGCACGCAAATGCAGCAGGATGATGCTTCTTGAGCCAGCATGATGCGTACACCAGCAACGCAAAACTCGCAGCGTGCGACTCGGGAAAGCCATAACCGGAAAAACCGCTGATCTGCTGAAAGACGCCTCGTGCAAATTCCATCGGATGGCCGCGTGCAAGCATGCCTTCGATGAGTTTCTTCTCAAACTTCAAGATCGCCGTCCCCGACCGTTTCCATGCCGCCATTGCGCGGCGTAATTGGTCGGCTTCCCCGGGCGTGAAACCCGCGGCGACGACCGCGAGTGACATCGCCTGCTCTTGAAACAGAGGCACACCCAGCGTGCGACTCAGCACTCGCTCAATCTCAGGTGATGCGTAAACCGTGGGCTCGATGCAGTCACGGCGCTTCAAGTATGGATGCACCATTTTGCCTTGGATGGGCCCAGGTCGCACGATCGCAACTTCTATCACCAAGTCGTAGTAACACCGCGGCTTGAGTCGCGGCAACATCGACATTTGCGCTCGGCTTTCGATTTGAAACACTCCGACTGTGTCTGCTTCGCAAATCATGTCATATGTCGCTGGGTCTTCAGCAGGAATCGTTGCGAGTTCCAGCGGTAGAGGTTGCTGGGGTGCTTTGAGGGCGTGTTGATTGATTATGGCGATAGCCTTGCGAATACACGTCAACATGCCCAAACCCAAACAGTCCACCTTGAGCATTCCCAACGCCTCAATGTCATCCTTATCCCACTCGATGATTGTTCGATCCGCCATGGCCGCGTTCTCGATCGGCACACTTTCGCAGAGCGGTCCGCGTGTGATGACGAATCCGCCAACATGCTGCCCGAGATGTCGTGGAAAGCCCATCAGTTCCTTCGCGAGTGCCACCACACCACGAAGATGCGAGTCTGCGGGATTCAACCCCAATTCTCGCATGCGGCGTGGGTTGTCGGGACTGTCTTCCCACCATGTCAAGTCCTTCGCTAGTCTGTCGACACAATCTCGCGAAAGGCCCATCACCTTGCCCACTTCTCGTATCGCACTACGCCCGCGATACGAAATGACCTCCGCAGTGAGCGCAGCTCGATTGCGCCCGTATTTTTGATAGATGTACTGAATCACCTCTTCCCGACGTTCGTGCTCAAAGTCGATGTCAATATCAGGCGGCTCGTCGCGTTCTTTGCTTATGAATCGCTCAAAGAGCATGCTCACGCGAGCAGGATCAACCGCCGTCACACCCAGGCAGAAGCACACAGCGGAATTCGCGGCTGCCCCTCGGCCCTGGCACAAAATGCCTTGTGCATTGGCGAACGCCACGAGATCATGCACCGTCAGGAAGTACGTCGCGTACTTGAGTTCATCAATCAATCGCAACTCATGCTCTAACTGTGCAATCACATTGTCAGGTACACCGTTGGAATATCGCAGCAACGCGCCAGCAAATGTCAATTGGCGTAGATGCATCATCGCGGTCGTACCTTCTGGTACGACTTCATCGGGGTACTCGTATCGCAGTTGATCCAAACTAAAACCTGCGCACCGATCTGCAATACTGCGTGTTCGTGCTATCGCATGCGGATACGTCGCGAATAGCCGCGACATTTCTTCGCCCGACTTCAAGTGTCGCTCAGCGTTCGCGTGCAGACTCAACCCTGCCTCATCAATCGTGCAACCTTGACGAATGCACGTCAGCACGTCTTGCAACGCTCGGCGCTGCGGAACGTGATAATGCACGTCGTTGGTCGCCACGAGAGGCACACCGGTATGCCGTGATAGCGCCGCGATCTGCTCGATACGAGTGGCATCGCCCGCCGCATAAACCCGCGATATTGCCAGCGACAGCCGATTGTCTGCGAATACTCGTCTCAAACCATCGAGTAGTTCGACGCATGCCTCACTCAATATCGCAGGTGGTACCAGGGTCGCGAGCAGTCCCCGCTCATGAGCAAAAACGTCATGCAACGTGAGATGACACTGTCCTTTGGGCGAGCGTCGCTTGCCCAGCGTCAACAGCTTGCACAAGTTTGCATATCCATCACGGTCTGTCACATGAAGCAACACGCTGCAAGGTATTGGTTCTGCAAGCACGATGCGAGCACCAACCACAAGTTGCAAATCTGCCTGCTTTGCTGCCACATGCGCTCGCACTATTCCAGCCAGCGAATGCGTGTCCGTGATAGCAATTGCAGCGTGGCCAAGTTCCTTCGCACGTGTCACCAGTTCATCCGGATGACTCGCTCCTGTCAAAAAAGTAAAATTACTCGTTACTGCAAGCTCTGCGTAATTTTGCAAGTCAAGTGAGACAGCACTCGCGTAGCTGCAGGCAGAATCCGTATTGGCATTCAAGCGACAGCCCGCCTGGTCCGTACTACGTGCACGGATCGGATGCTCTTTTGACTTGGGAATCGGATCTTCCGGCATTGCGTCATGTTCCCACTGGCTTCACGCCCACTCTCCATGCACAAACCAACGTCCATCACTGCAGCGAAACAGCCACAACCACCGGCCCAGCAAGGTTTGCACACGGAAGTAGTCACGTGTGAGTTTGGCTGATGCATCATCGCGCCACCATTCGCCTGCAATACGTTCTGGGCCATCTGTACTCGCGATTTCGATTTCTTCACCATCAACAGTGACACGCACGGGCGGTCCATCGGGCACCAACGCGAATACGCTCGCACTCACAGGCTCTACGAACAATCGAGATGGTCGATCAATCGCAAACACATATTCAGGTTTGATCGGAGGTTGCAATAACTCAGCCACCACTTGCCGCACCATCGCATTCTCGGGCAGATATGACGCGACTGGCGCATGCCATGTCACGCTCGCTTGACCCATCCTTGCCACGCAGGCATCAATAAATCGACCCAGCGCATCCGGCGGCGTACTTACGCTCGTCTCGTGCCATGCCTGCCTCTGCTCATGTCGTAAACGGCTTACTAGCATCGCCCGCGCACGAACTCCTTGCACGCCATATCCAAGTTGCGCACTGTCCAGCAAGTGCCGCAGCATCATGAAAATGTGCCCTGCGTCATTGGTCGCTTTCGCCACCTGCAGCGTCAGCACGAGAGGTTCAATATCAGACCGATCCAGTGTGGCGACTATCTTGCGACACCCAAGTTGTCCTTTCCGCAGTGTTTCACACAACTTATCAAGCACACGCCTTGTAACCACTTGCACCGCATCCAGTCGAGTAGTAGGCCCGGCAAGTTCATGCGATGCTTCTATCACGCTGCAACTCACAACCGGCGTAATACTCTCGGGTACTCGTCCAGACAGTTGATCGAGTACGCGCAAGGCATGCGATCCAAACCGATCAGCCAAAGACGCTCGCGGCAATGCACGCAACTGCCCAATAGTCTCTACACCAACCTCGTGTAACGCATGCAGCACACCGTCCTGCAACCGCAGTGCTGTAACAGGCAACTGCTGCGTTGCTTGTGCGATGCCGTTCACATCTTTCACCACGCTCCCACTCGACCGACATCGTGCAAGCGCACACGCTGCTGTAAACGTCGGAGCGGCTGCAATTCGAGCACTGATGCCGAATCTGGTCATTTTTCGCATCACTCTCGCGAGGAGTTGTTCCAAAGTGCTATACAAGTGCACGCATCCCGAAGCATCCAGCAGCAATCCATCACGCTGGTCTATCGCAACTGTCGGGACAAACGCATGCATGCGCAGGGCGAGTCTTCGTAACGCTCGCCTCGTCGCTGACGGGTCGAATTGCTCAGCATGCATTACTCCTCGCGGCAACAGTGCACGCGCATGCGCGACAGTCATGCCGGTGCGCACGCCCGCACGCAGCGACACATCGCAGCACGATACTACCGTCTCGCGTTGACGATCAAGTGTCCATAGGACCACAGGATGTTTCGGATCAAGATGCCGCCGCAATCGAATCACATCGCTTGCAAATGTCGGCATGTACAGCGACAACGCAACCCGCATCGTTCACCTCCACCAGCAGTGAGCGATCATCCCTGACCATCCCGCGCATGACTCCACCAGCTAATGTTTCGGCGCTCTGCATTCCTTTGCATCGCACCAGTGTCACTTGCCATCTGGGCGCGTTGCCACTGGTTGCAACCGGCTTGACCAACCACCTTGTCGCGGCCACGGACATCGCGAGCGCTTCGCCCGCAGGCCTCGCAAACAGCCCAAGCGACAAGCCATGCTCTGCAGCCAATTGCATCCGCCGTGAGCAACCCATGTCCATGCCACTTGCATCCGCGATGACGACCAATCCTTCACACCGCAATGCGAGTTCAATTGCCCAGTGTCGATCATGCGTACTTGGCGGGTCGATGAGCAACATGCGTTTGAGCAATGCCCCCCCGCCCGCACGCAACACCACGTGGGGCGTAGGCCACACCTCTTGCCCCACACACACGATCCAAGGATGTATGTGACTTTCGCCCGCAGCTTCAGCCGCCCGTGCTGCTACATGCATCAAAATCGAAATTGGCGGTATGTCGAAGACGCCTACCCACTCATGGGTCGCCCCACAACACAATCCACCACCCAACCAACCATCAGCTTTTTCCCAACCAGTCGCAACCCGCCGACCGATTTTACGACTTACCGCTGCGAGCGCATCCAGTCGGGCTTTGAGTTGGCCAAGCGGTTGGGTTATAGAATGGCTTTGTACGTCAAAAGAAAGCATTTTGTTAGGATAGCGTGATTCATGTGACGTTCAAGACAATTCTGCCATATCTACAAAAAGTACGTCTAAACTACTTATTTTGAACTGTTTACAGAGTTTAGCCGTGCTCTTTCTGTCGCATCCTCCACGAGCGTTCACGATACACCCTAACGATTATCTTTCTGCCGCTGAAGAAGGAAGTTGGACATCGCCGTCGAGTTCTCCATCGCGTGGGCGGAGTTGACGTTGAAGAATCCGCCGCCGTTGGTCCCGCTTCTACCGGGGCACCCGGCAGCAAGACAATGGCCTCATCGTGCAGCCGCCGCGCGAGTGACGACGCGCCTCGTGGATGATGGTGATTTCACAATGGACGGCTTCATCGGCACATGGAACAGCTTTGGCCCAACGGAGGTACACAGACGGGCGCGTTAGGGCGTGGGATCATCCTGTGATATCCCAAAGGTTGAGAGCCAAGGTGGTTTGTAAGTACGAGGAACATTGGCAACGCCAACACGTCCGCGCAGGTACTGCGAAACCGCCGACGGCACTATCACCAACACCCTTGCCCACTCCAAACATGAACCCGGTTCGCTGGCGCAGCGCTCGGAATCGCCCCCCATGCGTGGCGAAGTGGCGGCACACTCACCGGCGATAGCCCACGGTAACCGTGGGCGGAGAATCAACTGGGAGATCTTTGATCAAGCGCAACAACTCGATACCATCGGAAACATGAACATCCGACCACTTTACCGGCTGATCGCCGTTCCCTGCGTCGTTTCCCTCCTCTTCCTCACCGCCTGCTCGAACAAGCTCATTCCCACCCCCTACGCGGCTTACGGCGAAGAGGGCCTGCGTTCCTTTGCACAGACCCCCGCCGAGCTTCAGACCCCTGAGATCCCGATTCTCTACGTCACCGATCGCGTCGTGGACAAGCAAGGCCCCACCGGGCCGAAGTACGGCCACAAACGCTCTCGCGACATGGCCTTCGGCGAGGCGGAGATCTCGCTCGGCAAGGACGTCACCTGGGACCAGCTCGTCGCCGACAGCACCGGCCCGACCCGATCGCGCACCTACGTCCCGCAGGTCTCAAAGGTCGTCGAAGCAGGCACCATCAAGAGCATCATCACCAAAGTGACCGTCGAGAACGGCTCGCTCCGCTTCGCCGCTGACACACTCGCAAAGCTCCAGCAGGAACAGCAGCCCTTCAACGACCTGCTCTCCTCGTGGCTCGCGCGCACCGAACGCAAGGAAGTCCTGCTCTTCATTCACGGATACAACAACACCTTCGACGACGCCATCCTGCGACTGGCGCAGGCGTGGCACTTCGGCGGGCGAAAAGGCGTCCCCGTCGTCTACACCTGGCCCGCGGGTTCGGGCGGCCTCAAGGGCTACGCCTACGACCGCGAATCGGGCGAGTTCACGACGGTCCACCTCAAGCGACTGCTGGTCATGCTCGCGATGCACCCTGATGTAGAGCGGGTCCATGTCATCTCTCACAGCCGAGGCACCGACGTGGCGCTCACCTCCATCCGAGAGCTGCACGACGAGGTGCGCGGCGCCCTCCGCGCCACACCCCTCGCCGTCAGAGCCGCGACCCTCGATGGAGACACTGTCCCGCCCGAAGACGGCACCTTCGCCCCAGCCAACACAGCCGCGGCGCTCAAGCTGGCCACCTTTGTCCTCGCCGCCCCCGATCTGGATCTTGAGGTCTTCATCCAGCGGTTCTTCGGCGAGAACGTCGTCCGTGCCGCCGAACGAGTCGTTATCTACTTCTCCGAAGAAGACGAGGCCTTGGGACTCGCCGATTGGCTCTTTCGAAGCAAGCGCCGCGTCGGTGCCATGCGCATCGAAGACTTCCCAGAGTCCGAGCGCTCGATGCTCGCACAGGTCAGCTCCCTCGAACTCGTCAACGCCAAAGTCAGCGGCTACACCAGCCACTCCTACATCCTTCAGCACCCCGCCGCCCTCTCCGACCTCACGCGACTCATCGGCGAACGCGCCAAAGCGGGGTCCGAACGCCGCCCGCTCGTCAAACCAACCGCTGGTTTGTGGGAACTCGACAACGACTACCTCAAGCCCAAGGACACGCCGTAAACCCACACACGAAGACCGAGCATCCTCCACTATTCACCCGTTCATGGGGCGTCAGATTGGAACCCCGTTCCACGAACGCTCGGCACGTCCAGCTCGCGGACTTCGCAACCGACATCCGACCTTGGATCATGCAAGAAGACAACGCCAGAAGGCGGCGGATGGTTTGCGAGTTTGTTGGTATGGGAGCTTTCCACGTACCTCTCGCCTCGCGGCAGGTTCATAGGCGGCCCGTTTGACCGTGGCAGCGGTTGGGCCAGAAGCCGCCGTTTGCATGGCTCGCTGGGTCAACACGGGCGGCGAAAAGGGACAGTGGCCGGAGATCACGACGGCGAGGGTGGCGGTCCAAGAGAGGTTCAAACCCCGCCAACACCCACCCTAAAACGCTCGTATGCGTGAGGTAGCGAGGCAACAGATTGAACTCTCACAAGTCCTTTTCCAACAACGAGAAAGCCCTTCGATGTGCTCATCGAAGGGCTTTACTCTGAAACAAGTCGGGATGACAGGATTTGAACCTGCGACCTTTTGACCCCCAGTCAAACGCGCTACCAAGCTGCGCTACACCCCGGGATGTCGTGAAGGGAAGTATAGGCACCTCGCCGATCGCTTTCACGGCGGGGAAGGGGCGAAATTACTGAGGGGCCTTCGCGAAGGTTGGTTCACTGAGGTAGACGTTGTCGAGGTTGAAGTTGACCCAGACGCCGTCGCGTTGGCCGTAGCCGACGAGGCCGTCTTCGCCGGCGGAATAGAAGTACGGACGCGAGCCGCTGGCTTTGCCGCCGTCGCTGTCGCCCGAGCCGTTGATGTCGTAGTTGTTTCGGCGGACGTCGCCGAAAAGGTACCTCGCCGTTGAATCCTCTGGCCCAAAGGCGGGCCATGCCTCAAGTCGTCGAACATCTTGGTTTGTCGCCGTTGTGTTCGACACGTCGCCTTGAATCACACCATCAGCCTTCGGGTGCACGAAGCGGATCGGCCTGCCCCAAGCGTCAAGGCCGGTTGGCAAGGTTGGCTGGGGGCCGTTCTGCGTGTCCGACACAAAGTCGATATCCAACTGCGCGAGCTGCTTTGCCGACAGTCTGTCGAGAATGGCTTTTGATTCTGGAACCTGCTGCGCAACCGCAATGAAAACGCCCACTGAGTTGATCAACTGAGGCGTGGTTGCACCCGACGGCAGACCATCGGTCGTCACACCATCAATGGCCACCAGCGTGTTCGTCTGATTGTTCGTCGTGTTCGTGAACCGCACCTTCACCGGCGGGTTTTCGCCGCGGGTCTGGATGTACGCTTGCAGCGCCGTATCAAGCACGCGCATGGTATCTTCGGTGGTGCGCTTCTTCGCGTCCCCCACCACGCTGCGGCCAACGGCGAACGTGATGCCGATGAGCACCAAGATGATGCCGATGACGACAAGCAGTTCGATGATCGTGAAGCCGCGACGTTGGTGAGATGCGTTGTGCATAGGTGATTCTTGGAGGCAACTTGGCCTGACGCGCGGACTAGTTTCACATGCGATTGGGAATCGCGCTGGGTTGCCCTTGGTGAGTACGACGCGAAAGCCCTACGTCAAACAAAGCACCCCCAACCTGTACGGGCTGGGGGTGCGGGGGGTTGCAGTTGCCTGAACCTATCACAAACCAATCGGGCCGATCACAAACCAATCAGGCCTGTTCGCGGCAAATCACGCCTGACGCAAGCCAAATCAGGCTTGCGAAGGCCCTTGCCCCAGCCCCGGCCCAGAAATGCCGCCCAGGCCTGGTCCGATGATGCCCAGCCCACCCGTCTGCGCGGGGGCCATCGGACGCGGCGCGGGCCTTGGTGCAAAGTTTTGTGGCTGCTGTTGCTGCGGCGGGGTGAGCCGAGCCTTGAAGAGCAGTTCCGTCACGCGCAGCTTCACATTCGCCAGCATGTCCTTGAACATCTGCGAACCTTCGCGCTTGTACTCGATGCGCGGATCGTTCTGGCTGAACGTGCGGAAGCCGATCGTGTCGCGAAGCTGGTCCATCGCGTACAAGTGGTCCTTCCATTGCGAGTCCAGCGTGTCGATCACGATCGTGCGCTCAAACCGCAGCAGTTCGAGCCGGCGAATGTTCTCAACGCCCGCGCGAATGGCATTCGCGCGTTCGTCGCCGCTCAAGTACCGCATGGTGTCAGGCAGTGGCCGCAGGTAGTTCTTTTCCCAATACGCGTTGAGCTCGTCGTCGGTCTTGCAAGCAATGGCGTCGACCATTTCCTTTTCCATGCGACGATCATCAACAAACTTCTGACTTGCCTGCATCAACTGCTGGCTCGCCGTCTGCAGCGTGCTGGACTTGAAGATGTCCTGCGTCCAGTTGAGGCCAAATCGCATGTTGGCCCATTGCAAGAACGCCGTCGCCGCTTGTTGGGGCCCGATGCCGGGCTGGCGCACCATGTTCTGGAACATGCCGATGCCGTACTCGACGGGATACTCGATTTCCCGGCGGTGGTACCACTGCTCGACACGCTGCATGACCATCGTCGTGACCGGATCAGGATTGTTGCGATCCACATCCTTCTGCGCGTTGATGATGTCCTGCGTGCGCACCTCAAAACCCAGCTTGTCCTTGAGCCACTTTGACAGTTCGCCAGAGCCGAAGTCCTTCTGCGTGTATTCACGAATGCCCGACAAGTCGGCGTGCTCCACCACGTCCTCGGCTCGCTGCACCAACTGATCGCGCACGTACTGGCGTTCCTGCGCATTGCCGCCTTGCAAGCGGTTGGGATCAAGCTCGACACCAAAGCGATTGCGCGCCCACTTGATCAAACCTTCGGTGTCGTAGTCAACTTTGACTTCCGACTCTTCGCTGGGCAGATACTCGCCCAGCGTCAGTTCAATAGCCTGCCGGGCGTCGTACTTGGCTTCTTCGCGAATTGCAACTTCCATTTCCTCAAAGCTCATGCCTTTGAGCTTCTCGGGCGCGATCGAACATTCAAGCTTGTTCTTGGCAAATTCCGCCGCACATTCACACGGATACAGATCATCCAGATACTTGTCCACACCATCGCGAACGGTGGTGCGCACCATGTCAAAGAGCAACCCGCGCACATCCCGACCTTCAAGCACGCGCTGGCGCTGGCCGTAGAAGTACTGCCGCTGAGCTTCCATCACTTCGTCATATTCAAGCACTTGCTTGCGAATCTGGAAGTTGCGTTCTTCGACCTTGCGCTGCGCACCTTCGATGCGCTTGCTGAGCATCGGGTGTTCAATCGCATCGCCTTCCTTCATGCCAAGGCGCGACAGAATCTTCATCGTTGTCTCGCCCGCGAACATCTTCATGAGGTCATCATCAAGACTCACAAAGAATCGGCTCGAACCCTTGTCGCCTTGTCGGCCTGATCGCCCGCGAAGCTGATTGTCAATCCGGCGTGCTTCGTGCCGCTCGGTGCCAATCACATGCAAGCCGCCCATGTCTTCGATGGTTTCAAACCAGCGAATGCGGTGCAGCAGGAAGCGACCGTTTTCGTCCAAAGCCTCGCGCAGTTTCTCGGCGTTGGCCTTCGCCACGTTGTCAGGCCCCATCCATGTGAACTTGTTGGCCCACTTGCGCAGCAATTGCAACTCAAGATCCGCAAACGGCATCGTCTCGGCTTGCTTCTTATCGATCTCGAGCTCTTTGCTCGCGATCTTGCGATAAATCTGCTCGCGCACGTCGCTCTCGCTGCTCTCCACCGTCAGCGTGCGCGGTGCGATACCGCGCCGCAGCCAGTGGTCCAGCAACTGCTCACGCGAAATCTTGCCCAGCTTGATGTCAGTACCCCGGCCTGCCATGTTGGTTGCGATCATCACCGCGCCAAGCTGGCCCGCGTTCTCGACAATCGGCGCTTCACGATCGTGCTGCTTGGCATTCAGCACTTCGTGCTGAACCATGTGCTTGCTGGTGAGCAGCTTCGAGAGCGTTTCGCTCTTTTCAACGCTGGTTGTGCCCACCAGCACAGGCCGGCCACCATCGGTAAACGCCTTGATTTCATCCGTGATCGCGTTCCACTTGTCCTTGCCCGTGAGGAAGACCACGTCATCAAAATCGCCCCGGCGGATGGGCCGATTCGTCGGAATCGCCACCACATCCAGTTTGTAGATGTCGTGGAATTCCTGCGCTTCGGTATCGGCGGTACCGGTCATGCCCGCCAGACGCTTGTACATCTTGAAGAAGTTCTGAATCGTGATCGTCGCGACTGTTTGCGTTTCCTGCTTGATCGGCACGCGTTCTTTGCACTCAACGGCCTGGTGCAAGCCGTCGCTCCACTGCCGGCCCACCATCGGGCGACCAGTGTTTGTATCGACAATCACCACGCTGGGCGTAGGCCGACCCGTGAACTGATCGGGCAGCTCGCGCACGATGTAATCGCGATCAAGTTCATACACAGTGTGCGCTCGCAAACTCTGCTCCAGCAAGTGCGGCAGGTCGATGTTCTCTTCGATATAGAACGAACCAATCTGAGCCACGCGCTGCGCTTCGCTCACGCCCTCGTGCGTCAAGTGACACTGCTTGCGTTCAAGCTTCACTTCGTAATACTGCGGCTGGGCATCGCGCTGAGCCTTGAGCGAAGGCAGTTCCTTCTTTGCTTCGGCAAGTTGCACCTGCAAGCCCGGCACCGCACTCTTGTCACGCGCCTGGCGAATATCACCCTCGATGCCCTTGATGCGCATCTCGCATCGATTCACCTTCTCTTCGATCTCGTTCCAAGGCCGCTGCTTGCCAACAAGGTGCCGCGCCAGTTTGTCTGCCAATTCATACCGCGGCGTGTCTTCGTGCGCCTGCCCGCTGATGATGAGCGGCGTGCGAGCTTCGTCGATCAAAATGCTGTCCACTTCGTCAACGATGGCAAAGTCGCGCCGCTTCTGCACCTGCTGCTCAACTGCACGCTTCATGTTGTCGCGCAGGAAGTCAAAGCCAAACTCCGCCGTGGTACCGTAAACAACATCGCAGCGATACATGAACCGCTTGAACTCTTCCGGCTGCTGGTGCTGGGGGTGGATGGCGCCCGCCGTCATGCCCAGAGCGTGGAAGAACGGAAAAGTCCAGTCGCGGTCGCGCTGCACGAGATAGTCGTTGACGGTCACAACGTGCACCTTCATGCGTTCAATGCACGCCATGTACGTCGCCAGCGGACCAACGATGGTCTTGCCTTCGCCGGTCTTCATTTCGCTGATTTTGCCCTGCCCCAGCACCATGCCGCCGATGAGTTGCACGTCAAACGGCCTTGCCCGGAATGGCGGCCGGCTCTCAGGCAGCACCGCCCGCACCGCGTCATAAAACTTCGCGGGCACTTCCACGCGGCGCCAGCCCGGCACCATCTCGCTATGTCCCAGGAATTCGTCCTTCTCATCGGGAACCGCGTTCTCGGGGATGATCGTGTTCTGATCTTCCATGTACGTCCGCGGAATCACCACCGGCATCGCGTCGGCCTTGGCGCGAATCTCGGCGTACATCGCCTGCATGTCGGCGGGCAATCTGCTGGCGTCAAAGTTGTGCTTGGGGTTGAAGACATTGCGAATGCCCACAGCCCGGTCCATGCCTTCGCGAGCGACCGCAAACGCCTCGACCATCACGCGTTCGTGGTTCTCGCCACTGTCGATGCGCTTGCGGAAGTCGGCCATCTTGGCGCGAATCTCCGCGTCCGAAAGCTGCCTGACCTGTGACTCCAGCGCATTGATCTCGTTGACGCGCTGCGTGTACTTCTTGACGAATCGCTCGTTGCGGGTGCCGATGATCTTGTTGAGAATCGGACCAATGATCGGAATGCCTTGCTCTGCCATGATGTGTCTCGATGAATAGGTGGCACAGAGTTTGAGTCTGTGCACGTGTACCGCATGTGTACCAGTGGCACGGGCTTTCAGCCCGTGCAAAAACTGAATTGACGATGTATTTTGTCAGCCGCCAAGCAACACGCAGTCGATCCGACCCGCGCATCATGCTGCGACTCGCACAAGCAAAAAACTGTGCAACTATCCGATCAATCAGCACACCGGCGGCGGCAAACTCACCAAAGACTCAATCCGCAAATGCATCGCGCCCGGCAAAGCCGCAGCACGCGGCGCAGCAAGCACACAATCCCACACGCGCGCCGGAACAACCGCCCGGCGAGCAAAGGTCGAAACTCTGTCGTTCTTCTCCCCCTGCCGACGAGCCGGCACCCCCACCACAATCCGCAAAGGCTCGGCAAGGCGAACCTGCTCGTACCCGCGCGTCGCCGGACCGGCGCTGGCCACCATCGGTGCCAACTGCATCGTGAGCGCGACAACCAAGAGCAGCGTCAGGCTGCCCATAGCCGCTCGAGTTGGAGACGAAACCTGCACGACCATTACTATACGTTGATCGGCTGCAAACGTGTTGCGCGAACTTGGTGGTGGCATCAAACGAACAACGTCCCTACGCTTTTAATCAACTGAGACTGAATCTCAATTGCGGACTCACAACTCCGATGCGTCGGTTTTGAGCCCGCCAGCGAATTCATGCCAGTTCCCAAGTTTTTCACGCCGCTAGGATCAACCCATGACAACCCCCAGTACCAAGCCCGCCCTCAAACTCGACGGCATCTACATGGATCACGCCGCCACGACCCCCTGCGACCCGCGCGTGGTCGAGGCCATGCTGCCTTACTTCACGCAGAACTTCGGCAACCCCGGCAGCCGCAACCACAGCTTCGGCTGGAAGGCAGAAGCGGGCGTCGATAAGGCTCGCGAGCAGGTCGCCGCGTTGATTGGTGCTGACGAGAAGGAAATCATCTTCACGAGCGGCGCGACCGAGGGCAACAACCTCGCCATCAAGGGCGCGGCGTACATGTATGAGAAGGCTCCGGCTGGTTCGCAGAAGCGGGGCCACATCATCACGGGCACCATCGAGCACAAAGCAGTTCTCGACCCCTGCAAGCGTTTGCAAAAGGAAGGTTTCGAGGTCACGTTCCTTTCGCCTCCTAAAGACGGCGTGTACACCGCCGAGATGATCAAAGCCGCCATGCGCGAGGACACGATCCTCGTCAGCATCATGTGGGCCAACAACGAAATCGGCACAATTAACGAGATTCCCGAAATCGGCAAGCTCTGCCACGAGCACGGCGCGATCTTCCACGTCGACGGCACGCAGTGGGTCGGCAAAATGCCCACCAATGTCGAACGCGACAACATCGATCTGCTCAGCTTCAGCGGCCACAAGCTCTACGGCCCCAAGGGCGTCGGCGCGCTTTACGTCCGCCGTCGCAAGCCGCGCGTGCGCCTCACCAGTCTCTTCGATGGCGGCGGCCAAGAACGCGGCTTCCGCAGCGGCACGCTAAACGTGACCGGCATCGTGGGCTTGGGCAAAGCCTGCGAAATCGCGATGCAGGAAATGGACTACGACGGTCAGCGCTTGCTCGCACTGCGGCAATACATGGAAGCCGAAGTGACCAAGCATCTTGATAGCTGCGAAGTCAACGGCCACGCCACCAAGCGCCTGCCCCACATCGCCAACATCAGCTTCGGCTTTGTCGAAGGCGAAGGCCTGATGATGGCCATCAAAGACATCGCCTGCAGCAGCGGCAGCGCGTGCACCAGCGCGAGCCTCGAACCTAGCTATGTCCTCAAAGGCTTGGGCGTGGGCGACGAACTCGCGCACAGCAGCCTGCGGCTGAGCATGGGTCGCTGGACGACGAAGGAAGAAGTTGACTTCGCCGTCAAGAAGATTGTTGAAGCCGTCAAGAAACTCCGCGTGATGAGCCCGCTGTACGACATGCACAAGGAAGGGATTGATTTGAGCAAAGTGGAGTGGGCGCACCACTGAAAAGGCGTCAGGCACTAGGCATCGGGCACTAGTGCCAAGGCCTCGACTCGCGTTTGTCGCCCGATTCACGATTGCATTTTCCCTAGTGCCTAGTGCCCAGTGCCTAGTGCCTGCTTGAAGGATTCCTGCCATGGCCTACGGCCCCAAAATCATCGACCACTACGAAAACCCCCGCAACGTTGGTAACTTCGGCACATCCGCCGAAACCAAGAATCGTAAAGACATCGGCGTGGGCCTCGTCGGCGCGCCCGAATGCGGCGACGTGATGCAACTGCAAATCAAGGTCAATCAGCAGACCGGCCTGATCGAAGACGCGAAGTTCAAGACCTTCGGCTGTGGCAGCGCGATCGCCAGCAGCAGCCTCGCCACCGAATGGCTCAAGGGCAAGAACCTCGACGAAGCCTCGGCGATCAAGAACACGCAGATCGTTGAAGAACTCAGCCTGCCGCCAGTGAAGATCCACTGCAGCGTGCTTGCTGAAGATGCGATTCGCGCCGCGCTGAAGGACTACAAACTCAAGAACGGCATCGCCGTGCCTCAAGAAGAACACGCCCACTAAGCTGCGAACACGCAAACTTCCCGACGCCGGACCTGAGGCTCTGCGGAGGTCCGGATCGAAGTGCGCAAACCGCCATCATCAACCGCGATTCGCCCGCACGATCCACACAGGCAACACGCAACTTACACAACCGCCGCGAAACAATCGCGGCGTTTTTCATTCTCTCGGCTTATGAGCACTGCGCCGACGTCGCACGAAATCACACGCACCTCGCGTCGACCAACTCGCACATCACGCCTTCGGCCGCTGATACACCATCGTCAGCTTGTTCCCGCGCTTGTTGTACTCAACCTTCGACATGTACGCCTTGATCAGCAGCAACCCGCGTCCGCTGCCGCGTTCGATGTTTTCTTCCAGCGTCGGGTCAGGCACATCATCCGGGTTGAAACCCGGCCCTTGATCTTCAATTTCCATCAACACCTTCGCATCATCGACAACAAAGTGCAGCGTGATGGGCACGTTCGTCGGCAGTTCTTTATGGCCGTGCTTGAAGGCGTTCATCAGCGCCTCGTGCAGCGACAGTTTGAGCGCGAAAATACTGGCCTTGGGGTAGTTGTGCCGCTCAACCGCGCCGATGACGCGATTGTGAGCCGCGTCGATATCGGGCTGCTCATTCACGACGCGGATGGTGCCGCGATCGGGATGCGCGTCGGGCGAAAACTGGGGTTGCGGCGCGTGTTGTGCCATGCAATCGATTCAACAGGAAAAGAGTCTGCAAAACCGCCGCACCTTACTGGTCGGCAAGGCGCTGGCTGCGATTACTTCGTGAAACTCTTCAGCGCCTCATCGGCGGTGCCGTGGATGCTGAACAGCTTGTTGAGACGCGTGATCACAAACACTTCGTAAATCTGCGGGTCGATATTCGCAAGGCGCAACTGGCCGTTGCGGTTGCGCACATGGTTGTTGACTTGAATGAGCGTGCCCAAAGCAGCGCTGGAAAGATGCTCAACGCCTGAGAAGCTGATAAGCAGCCGGGGGTTGGGCTCACTTTGGATAAGCTGCTCAATCTCCTGGCCAATCACCTGGATGTTGGCTTCATCGAGGATATTGCGGTCGAGAAATTCTACCTGCGTGACACTATCCACGCGCTTCACACGAATCCTCGATTCAGTCGGGGGCATCTGCGTCGTCTCCTGCTTATTTTCGCGTGCGTTACCTACGTCCATGTTCCACGCGAGTTGTCGGATGCGATTCTAGTCCGCGCCGCACGGCGCCGCGAACCGCCCTGACGCTATGTTGGCCAACGAACTGAACGCGCGACGGGCCAATGAAAAAACCCGCCGCGATTGCGACGGGGGTAAGTTGGACGAGAGACAAACTGACTTAGCCACCAAACGGCATGCGAAGTGAGTCATCAAGACCCGGGAATGCACGCTCTTCGAGTTCGTTCTGGATCAAGATCGTGGGCTTGAGCAGAATGAGCAGCGTTTGCTCTTCGCGAGTCTCAATGCGGTTGCTGAAGAGACGGTTCAAGATCGGAATCTTGCTGATCACGGGCACGCCGCTTTCGACTTCCTGCTCGGTGGTCAGACGTTGACCGCCCAGCAAAATGGTGCCTTGGTCAGGCACCGTGACGGTGGTTTGCACGCGAGTTACCGTGGTTTGCGGCAACTGGATAAAGCTCGACGTTGAGCCCGATTGCACCAACTGGCCGCCAGCGATGGCGGTGACGGCCAAGTTCTGAATGCTCTCGATCCGGCTCACGGCGGTGTTGACGTTCATCGTCACGTAGCGACGATCCGCGCTTACCGTGCCGTCAACTTCGAGAATCACGCCTTCGGGAATCGAGTTGGTTGTGGGGTCAAAGCCAACGGCGCTATCGCTAACGATTGGCTCAAGGTCCGACACAAAGCTCACCTGCGTCGCGACGTAGATGTTGGAGATTTGGCCGTTGGTGAATGTCAGGCGAGGAGCCGTCAAGCCCACCGTGCGACGATCCGCCTGCGTGGCCTTGATGAGGAAGTCAACTTGGATGTCGTCAAGGAACTGACCAGCGATGCCCAATGCAGGCGACGTTGCAAACACGTCCTGCGCGAAGTCGGTACCAATCAATGACTCACTCAGGCCGAGACTGTTCTGACCGACGCCAACGGGAGACCAAGGTCCACCCAAGGGGGTGCGGTTGGGAGCTTGAATAGTGCCGCCCGGGAAGGTGGGCTGATAGCCGCCTTGTTGGAAGTTGAAGAAATCACTCGCGCGAGTCGTGGGACGAGTGGTACGTGCCTGCTGAACGACGTTGCCATTGGCGTTGAAGTACACGTCAAGGTCAAAACCGATCTGCTCGAAGAAGTCCTGGCTCACGAGCAGGAAGCGAGTCTCGACGTTGATCTGCATCGCGCGATACTCACGCAGCTTGCTGAGAAGCCCGTGAATAGCGCGGTGGTTCGCTGGCGTGTTAGTAATGATGAGCAGGCCACCCAGTTGCTGGATGAAGCCAGTTTCGCCACCAGCCGTATCGCGCCAGCCATCTGGGTCTACGTTGGTCGTGATGATTTGAATGATCTCTTCAGTCCGCTCTTGCAGCGGGCGACGCTCGGGATCTTCGCCGTCGGCATCCTGGAAGGGGCTCTGGCCACCACCGCCGCCACCACTTTGGCCGCTTTGCAAGGCCTGCTGGAGGTCGAACTCGGGTGCATTGTCGTAGTTGGGAACTTCGATGATGAGGTCGCGAATGTCGTAGATCGCCAGCGTCTTCTGCCGATTGATCTGTTCCTTGCTTGCGATGTTCAACACGCCGTCGCTGATGGTCCACGCAGCACCAGTGTTGGCGTCGGGGCTGACCTTCTCCATGACGCGGTTGAGTACGGTCTCAACCGTCACGTTCGTCAGGTTCAGCGAGACGGGCGCGGTGCGGTCAACCGATGCGTTCTCAAGGCTCGCCCAGTCAACGTCAATGTTCAATTGCGTCACGGCTTGCAGGAACGTCACCACGTTCTCAAGCGGCGTGTCGTTGAACGCGACCGGAATGCGCTTGTTTTGGAGCAGCGCGAGTGCCCGGCGGTTCTCTTCGGCTTCCGAGAACGCGACCGGCGTGCCGCGACGGTCACTGATGGCGGGCCAGTCCTTGGGGTAGTCCAGCAAGTTGCGCGGAGCGATCGAGGCTTCGAGGTTGTCAAGGTCTTGCGCGATATACGAATTAACCTTCTGGCGACCAAAGCTCGAAGCTTGCTGATAGACGACGGCTTCTCTGAGGACATCACGCAGCAGCAAGCCCGTGGGGTTGGTCGGATCAAGGAACAAAATCTGGCTCTCAACAACTTGCAGAGCCTCTTCGTACTTCATCTCAGTCTGCAACGCACGCACGCGGTCCACGGCTTCATTCAGCCGGCGGTTCTTGTCATCAGCCTGCGCTGCGGCTGAGTCTTGTGCCGCCTTCTGGTTCTCTGCCGTCTGCTTCGCGATTGCTTCTGTGCGCAGCTTCTGCTCCGCCGCGTCGACGCTCTTGAGCATTTCATCAGCACGCGACTGATACGACGTGATCTCGTCGTTGCTGAAAACATTACGAGCGCCGTTCATGCGAACACGAGCTTGGGCAGTCAGGTCGCGAGCGCGGGTCGTGTCGCCACGATCCAACGCTGCTTGAGCCTGAGCCAGGTCGTTGTTGAATTCAGCGATCGCCGCTTCGCGAGCGATGTTGTTCTGGCTGATGGTCTGGCCCAACAGGTCTGCGTTGCCGCCGCCACCCAGACGAACATCAGCTTCGCTGATACGGCTGGTCACGCGAGTGCGTTCCTCTTCCGTCAGGAACTCGCTATAGGTTGAGAGCACGCGGGCATACTTGCCCTTCGCATCCACCAAGCTGTTCTGACCCCACGCAAAGTCCGCTTCCGCAAGCAGGCCCTGCGACTCGATCCGGCGTGCTTGCTGCACGGGATCAATCGTGAAGGGTTGGGGAACTTCCGCCGCTTGGTTGGCAACGGACTGGGCTTCTTGAGCCGCAGCCTGCATCTCCTCAACCTTTTGCTTGGTCTGCTCGATGGTCTGCTGGACTGTCTCATCCACTGGCTGCACTTCTCGGCGTTCGCCTTCTTGCAACATGCCAGCGGCAACAGGTGCGTTGCCCGCTTCCAGCACGCGCCACTGATACGCATCGACGGTCGCTTGCTGAGCATCGCTCAGCGTCACGCCGCTGCGAACCACTTGCTCGAGTTTGGTGCGAGCAGCGGCAACATCGCCGTCATCGAACGCGGTGACTGCCGCGTTGATCTGACCATCCATATCGCCTGCGATCGCCGCTTGGCGCGACTTGGCATCAGCGATGATCTGGTTGGCGATCTTGGTTTGACCGTTGGTGGCTTCATCCGCGCTGACCACTGCCTGGGCCTGAGCAATCGCGACACGGAACTCGCCGCGGCTGAGAGCCGACTCAGCGGTCTGCAGGCTCGAGTCGCTGAGCGAAAGTGCCTTGAACTCACGCATGGCCCGTTGAGCCAGAGCAACCGCCTTGGGGCGTTCGCTATCGCTCATCTTGGCGAGGTTGCTGCTGCTGGTCAGTTCCAGGAGCAGTTCGCGAGCTTGCACCACCTTGCCGTCTTTCAGCAATTGGCTCGCTTGCTCGATGCCGCTTGACGCTGCCTTGGGGTTTGAGGTACGGGTGGAATCGGTCGTCTGGCCAGTAGCCAGCGTCACCGGCAACGCAATAGCGACAAGGCCGGCGGCTGCGACGATCGAACGGACGGAACGGCTCTTCCGATTCAGCATGGTCTGTAGCTCCACTTCCACCACAAGCTGCACTGGTCTTCGACCAGCATGATTCCTTCGCCCAGGCCCCGCTCACGCGATGCCTGACACAGTTGTTCGGCTCATCGAAACGCATCACGACAGAAACAGCCGCACACATTCCAATCAAACCGCCGGACGCTAATCCACTTCTGGTAGACGCTCGTCCACCAAACGCACTTGGCTCTTAGCAACCGGCCCGCACTCCATTGCGAGGGTCAGAGGATAGCCACACGAATAAGCCCCGGTAAAGGTCACCACCAACTTGTTGCTGTCCTCACCAGTCTGGTAAGGCCCGGCCCCAACTTTCACAAGTCAGAACCCAACGTCTTGCATGGTTCGCATTGCGGGCAACTTTCACGCATCCGACAAGTCAGTCTGGCTAGGTCGTTTTTACCTCGCCAATCGACCAGTCTCACTCGCGTGCGGGCTAGTCCTCGCGGCATTCGCCGGGCCGCCCTTCGGCGGCTTGTGCAATGTACCAACATTTACGGCTTCGTGCAAACCCGGTTGTACGAAAAGTGAAACAACTTCTTCGCAATTTGCCACCCCCGGCCCGTCATCTATCTATTGCAGCCACCGGACCACATGCACCACCCCCGCACCCTCCTCATGCTCCTCGGGGGCGGCTTTGGCTTTGCCTTTCCCCTTCCCCTTGGCCTTCGTCTTCGCCTTTACTCCGGCCCGCGTAAGCACTTGCGCAAACTGCTCCTCCTGCAACCGGTCCAGCAGCACAATCATCCCATCCTCAAACGCCACGCCCCCCTCTTCCGCAAGGTTCTCCACCTGCGTAAAGGTCACATCCTCGGCCTCACGCAAATTCGCCGCCTCAAAGACCACTTCCGCGTACTTCACCTTGGTGGGATCAATCGGCACATGCTCAGCCTCTTCGTCTTCGACCGGCAAGTCCACCCGCACCACCGCCCGCCAATGGGTCACGCCCAGTTCCTTGCCTTCATCATCCACATTCGTGTCGGGGTCCACATTCAAGACCACTTTCCACTTCATCTTCAGCCGCTCCAAAGCCTCATCGGGCCCCAGCAGTTCCGGCTTGTCATCAGGCGCCAGCAGCACATTGCGATGCTCATGGGCCGCCGCATCGGCTCCCGCCGTTCCCTCGGCCATCTCCAAATCAAACGCCGCCAACACCTTCTCGACCCGCTCCTTCAAAGCCGGGTCCACCCGCAGTGTAATGATCTTGTGCTCATCCACAAACGCATAACAAAAGGGCTCCTCACACATGAGCCCAAACCCCACCATGCCATCTTCGTACAGCCACTCCCCAAACTCGCGCAGCCCATCCAAAAACACGTCCACGCCCACCAAATCATACGAAATGTACGGGTCCACCTCGCGATACCCATCCTGCCCCAGCACATCCAATATCGGATACGCCCGCCCATCAAACATCGAGAACAGCATCCGCGCCAGCATCGGCAAGCGCTCCGCCGACACCACGATGTCAAACACATAACGATCAGGCCACTCCTCAAATTCCGCATCCGCCCCGCCCCCATCGCTGGGCTCAAAATTCGACACATACCCCGCCTTGGGCGTCATCTCCTCCACCGGATAGACCCCCAGCGGAAACTGAAACGACCCAAGAACAACCCGGCGAATAGATGGATCAACCTTACAACGCGGCATGGGGGAGGATAGATGGGGAAGGCGGGGAGGGGAGAGGCGAGGATGGGAGTACCAGAGTGCGGAGTGAAAGGCGAGTGCCCGCGCGTGCTTTGCGGTGGGCGCGTGCGATCCAAACATGCCAGCCTGCGCTCTTTACGTGCAAGCGTTTGCGCTGTACGTGGTCGGTTATTGGGGCGTTATGCACGTCCACGTTGCGGAAAACCCCGCCGTATTGCGCGCCAGGGCCGGTTGTTTCGTGTTTGTCCGCAGATTGGCGGCTAAGTGGCTCGTTTGGCCCGATCAGCATCCGTTTGTACAAAGATTTGTCGTGCCAACGAATTAAATGACAAACTTGCTGGCATAAACCAAACCCGGTGGCATGTTTGATAAGCACCGCCCGCATTCTTGGGCGATGTTTCGAGGAAGGGTGTTGCTCCATGCGCTTTGTCTCCACTATCGCTCTCACGGCGGCTGCTGCGTTTCCCGTTATCGCTCTGGCTGGACCCGACTGGGTTGAACGCGGCGATGCCGGTTCAACCCTGCGTGAAGCCCAGTTCACCAATGGCATTGGCGGCATTCGCAGCATTACCGGCACGCTCAACTCCTCAGATCGCGGCCTCGCGGACCTCGAAGACTTGTACATCATCCGCATCATCAGCCCGGGCACGTATTCGTTCACGGTGAGCGCCCTGAACTTCAGCCCCGCCCTCTATCTGTTCAACATCTCCCTCGCGGGCGAAGCTTTTGGCCTCGTCGGCGAACGCGGCGACGGCGCACTGAGCGTGGTCTTGAGCGGCAACGCCACCGATGCCACGCAGGCCCAGATCACGCAGCCGGGCTTGTATCTCTTGGCCTGCACCTATTCCGCCAACGCCCCGCAAAGCCGCACCGGCGACATCTTCAACTTCGCCAATGCGGGCGAAACCTCCGGCCCTGATGGCGCAGGTGGCCTCAACCCGCTGGAACGCTGGAACCCCACGGCCCCGCTGGTTGGCGGCGACTACGACATCGACATCGTGGGCGTTGACTTTGCAGACGTGCCTGCCCCGGGCAGCGCAATCATGGTGATGGGCGCTGGCCTCGCTATGCTGCGTCGCCGACGCTAAGGCGTCCGCAACTATTCATTCCGCGCGGGCAGCGCAACTGCCGGCAGCGATGCCGTATCAATCCCTGCGCGCCGCACGCGTTCCATCGCGCCCGCCACCAATCGGCTGCTGGGCGAGCGATACACCTGCATGCGCGCCAACGAACGGGCCACGGTGGTTGCAACGTCGCTTGGTAAGTCATTGCGTGCCGCGATTTCCTCGCTCACATCACTCTCACGCGGCTGCTGCGGCATCGCGACCTTTGCCAGGTGTGCTGCCAGAGCAATATCAAGCTCGACCTGCGCCAGTTCAAGCTCCGCGGGCGGCTCGACTCTGAGCATGATGCCCCGGGCTCGCACCAAGTTGGGCAAGGCTGCCGCCGGATCATTGCTGGCAAGCTGGGCCGCGCCCATCGCAGCCAGCGCATCGCCCGCTTCAGGCAAGCTGCTGGCATCCTTGAATGATTCGCAGAGTGCCACCGCATCGCGGGCGTACCGCATCGCCACATCGATCTTGCCGCTCATGAGCGCAGCTCGCGACATGCCTGCAAGCGTGGCCGCAATCGACGGATGCCCCTTGGGAAACATGGCCCGGCGAACCACCAGCGAGCGTTCAAAGGTCGCGATCGCCCCGTCAGCATCGCCCTTTTCCATCATGCATCGCGCCAGGTTCTGCAAGACTGAACTGGTGCCCACAAATTGCTCGCCGCGCAGCTTGATGATGAGCGCGAGTGCCTGGCGAAACAGTCCCTCGGCTTTGTCATAATCCTCCGCTTCCATCGAGCTTTTCGCGAGGTTGTTGAGCGACTGGGCAATCTCCTCGTGCTCGCTGCCAAACAGCCGGCGTCGCATTTCGAGAGCCTGCGTGTAAAGCTCGTGAGCCTCATCGTGACTGCCCATCGCCAAGTTGCACGCCGCCAGGTGCGTGAGACTTTGGGCCACATCGCGGTGGTCGCCCGCGTGCAGCTCGCGCCGCAGCGCAAGCGACCGGCGGTAGTAACCAATCGCCGAGTTGTACTTGCCCTGCCAGTAGAGCGACGCACCAAGCTCATGCAAGCAGTCCGACATCGCCTTGGCATCAGACGGGTCTTGCACTTCGCGAATAGCCAGCGCCTTTCGCAGCGTGGCTTCAGAGCGTTTGTAACTGCCGAGGCGGGTGTAGACACTCGCGAAGAGCTCTCGCGTGGCTGCTTCGGTGATGGGGGACTTGGGAGGGTTCTTTTCAAGCCGCAACGACGCAGCGTCGAGCATGTTGGAAACGGTTGTGTCACCTTGCTCGTCGCGGCTTACCGCGAGGAAGACGTTGCGGAAGGAATCAAGATTATCTCGGGCTTCTTGGAGATTCTTCTCGGCTTTCACGAGGCTGCTGAGGTTCTTCTGCGCGTTCGCATTTGCACGTTTGCTTTCTTGCGTCGCGATGTTTTTCTCTTGGACGATTCGAAACACCAGCGTCGTCGAAATTCCAATCAGCAATCCCGTCGCGACCGCAATCGTCGCCGCCAGCGTCTTGTTGCGCACGCACCACCGCCAGCTACGGCCCGCAGCAGAAAGCCGCCGCGCCGTCACGGGCTCGTGAGCCAAAAACCGCCGCAAATCCGCCGCGAATTCGCCCGCCGTCGCGTATCGCCTCGCGGGCTGCTTCTCGAGTGCTCGCAGCACCACAGCGTCCAAATCAAGAGCGACGCCCTTGCGAACCTTGCTCAGCGGCGTGGGTTCCTTCTCGGCTATAGCGGTCAAAATGTCACGCAGCGAGCCGCGCGTTTCGATGGGCAGTTGGCCCGCGATGAGTTCATACAGAATCACGCCCAGCGAATACACATCGCTCCGCATGCTGGCTTGGTCAGCCTGGCCATTGGCCTGCTCGGGAGACATGTACGCAACGGTACCGACGATGGTGCCGTCGCTAGTGAGGTTGTAACGATCACGCGAGGCGGTCGTGGTCGTTGAATCGTCCATCGTTTTGGCGACACCAAAGTCAAGCAGGCGCGGGCGGCCGTTGGCATCGACGATGATGTTGCCAGGCTTGAGGTCGCGATGCAGCACGCCGCGTTGGTGGGCGTAGTCAACGGCGTCGCAGACGTTGGCGATCATCGCCACACAAGCCGTTACCGCCGCTTTGCCGGGCTCAAGCGCGTGATCGAGCGATGCGCCGTCGACAAAGTCCATCACATAGAAGTAGCTGCCACGCCGGACGCCCGAATCGATGATGCGCACGATGCCGTCGTGTTCGAGCCGGGCGACGACCGCGACTTCGCGTTCAAACCGCGTGCGGATGGATTGCGTGCCTGCTCCGACTTCAAGCAAAAACTTGATCGCAACTCGCCGGTCCGTCGCGAGTTGCCGGCCCTCATACACGACGCCCATGCCGCCTTTGCCGATGCAGCGTCCGAGCGTGTACCCCTCAATTGCAGGTACCGACGAGCCATCGGCGAACTCACCACCGCCGGTGGAAGGCCCCACGAGTGTCGCGTCGATGTTGGCGTGTTCTCGCTGCGTCACGGAGGGAGCGTACGGGGAGTCGGAGAGCGGGGAACGGAGAACAGTGAACAGAGAACAGAGAACAGGGAGCGGAGAACAGGGAGCGGAGAACAGACGCCCGATGCCGCTTCCCCCGTTCTCCGCTCACCGCTCACCGCCCCCTCCCCGACTTTTCGCCTTCCGGGACCCCTTTGACCGATGAACTTCAATCTATGGCTACTACCAAGCGGTCCTGGTTTTCGCGTGGCACTCGGACAACGGGCGATTCGGCACTCAGCCCGACGTCACGGGTAATTCTCATTGTCCTGCTGCTTGCCGGCTGGGCCTTTGTGGCTGCCAGTTTGGTGGGTTACAACGCGGGCGATCCGCCCACGCACGTGGTTTTTCCGCCCAATGACACCGTGCTGAACTGGTGCGGGCCGTTCGGAGCGGCGATTGCCTCGTCGATGTTCAAGTTGCTGGGTTTTGGGGCCTGGGTACTGGTGATCTTTACTGGCATCGGGCTGCTAAGTGCAGCGATGGGCGCCGGGCTCAAGCAGGCGGCGGTACGGTTTGTGGGCCTTTTGATGCTCGCGTGCGCCTTTGCGGGTTTGCAGAACTTGTTCCTGCCCACCAGCGGCAGCATGCCTGACTTGGCTGGCGGACTTGTGGGAAAGGTGTTGAATGCTGAACTCGCGGCCCGCTTTGGCGCGGTTGGCAGCGGCATCATGCTGATCATGGGCGGGCTGCTGGGTGCCATCGTCGCAATGGATGAATGGGTGCTCGCCTTCTTTGGCTGGGCGTATGAAAAGACTCGCGACCATGGCGTCCCTGCGGCGGCCAAGGTTGGTAGTGCAACGGGCGAAATCGCTCTCGCCGCTGGAGCGGCGGCTGGTTCAGCAATTGCCAAGGGCGGCGCGAAAGCTGGCAGCAGCTTTTACAGCGCGATCATGGACTTGCTGACGCCTGCCAAGAAAAAGCGAAAAAACAAGGCGCGATTGGATGATCTCGAAGGCGAACTGCCCGCAGCCACCAAGGTTCGCAAGGGCAGTGAACTGGGAGCCGAAGTCATCGGCGGCAGCGATGAAGTAATCGATGAAGAGACGGGCGAAGTTGTTCGCGTTGCTCGCGGCAAGAAGAAGGCTGCGACCAAGGAAGAGTTGACGGAAGAAGAGGCGCAGTTGCTCGAGAAGAACGCGGTGCTTGATGCCGACGCGATTGACGAAGAAGACCAAACAGCCGCGAAACTCGGCAAAAACAAGGCGGGCACGGCGAAGACTGCTACCCCGCCCACTGCTCTCGATGCACAGAGCGATGTCGAAGAGGAAGAAGACGACGACCTGCCGTCAGCCCCGCAGGTCTACAGCGAGGATCAACTTCGCGACAAGATCGCCAAGTTGCCCATCCTGTTTGGGCAGAAGGAAAAGTCCGTCGCGACCGACGCCGACCTTGCGGGCATGCAAGCGGCGATTGAAGAGGGCGAGAAGTATCGCTTCCCGGGGCTTGATTTGCTCGAGGAGCCTGAGGCGAACTTCAATGACATTCTGGAACAGACCGTCAAGGAACAAGCCGCCGCGTTGATTCAGGCGTTGCAGCAGTTCAAGATCGACGGGCAAGTCGACTCCATCGAGTCGGGCCCCGTCATCACGTTGTTCCATGTCCGCCTGTCGCCTGGAACGAAGGTCAGCCAGCTTGAAGCCGTAAGCAAGGACATCGCGCGTGTTTTGAAGAGCCAGAACATTCGCATTGTGAGCAACATGGCTGGTCGCGATACGGTTGGCATTGAAGTGCCAAACCTGACCAAAGAAAAAGTTCGCATGAAGGAACTGATGGGCCGCACCGAGCTTTACAAGCACATGGCCCTGCCCATGTTCCTTGGCAAAGACGCCAGCGGCGCGCCGCTCATTGAAGACCTTGCCAAGCAGCCGCACATGCTCATCGCCGGCACCACCGGCAGCGGCAAGAGCGTGTGCATGAACACCATCATCATGGGCTTCTTGTACACCAAGAAACCCAGCGAACTCAAGATGGTGCTTGTTGACCCCAAGATGGTGGAAATGAGCCAGTTCAAGGACATTCCGCACCTGATGTGCCCGGTCGTGACCGAGATGGGCAAGGCAGCTGCGATTCTGGAATGGGCCACGACCAAGATGGACGAGCGGTACGAACTGCTTGCCGAAGCTGGCTGCCGGGATATCGCCAGCTACAACGAATTGACGTGGGACGAGCTCAAGGAGCGGATGAACGCCACCACGCCCGAAGACGAAGCCAAGATTCCGCGCAAGCTTCCTTACATGGTTTTCATCATCGACGAACTCGCCGATCTTATGATGACAAACAAGGATGTTGAAAGCCATATCATCCGCATTGCTCAAAAGGCTCGCGCGGTGGGCATGCACCTCATTCTTGCAACGCAGCGTCCGCAAGCCAACGTCGTCACTGGTCTTATTAAGAGCAATATGCCCTGTCGGGTTGCTTTCAAAGTTGCCAGCGGCATGGACTCACGCATCGTGCTTGACCAAAAAGGCGGCGAGTTGCTGCTGGGCCATGGCGACATGCTCTTCCTCAGCCCGCGCAGCAGCAAGCTCTCGCGCGCTCAAGGCACGCTGGTTGACGACCGCGAAATTCGCAAGGTCGTCAAGTTCATGAAAGAGATCGCAACGCCCAGCTTCGAGCGTTCCCTCGTGCAACTCCGCAGCGGCGGCAGCGACGAGCAACGCATCGCCGACAGCAAGAACAACAGCAGCGCGAGCCTGCAAGCCGCTCAAGAAGACCCGATGTTCAACCGCGCGGTGGAGATTGTTCTCGAAAGCAAGCGCGGCAGCGTAAGCCTGCTCCAACGCCGACTCGCGATCGGCTACACCCGCGCCAGCCGACTCATCGATCTCATGGGCATCGCAGGCATCATCAGCGATCACAAAGGCAGTGTCGCGCGTGACGTGCTGCTGACGCTCGACGATTGGGAAGCCATCAAGCGACTCGCGGCTGAGGAAGCCAAGGCCAAGGGCATCGTGCTGCGTGAAGAACGCGAAGGCGGTGTGATTACCGAAGGCGGCTTCGCAAACGCCGCAACCGAGCCCATGCCCACAGCCGCTCGCCCGAATCGTTACGAAGAGGCCCCGCCGTTTGATACGAATGAGGAAACGCTCATTGAGGACAACGACGATTTGGGTGACGACAGCCATGACCGTGCCGCGAAGGTGCGAGCCGAGGAAGAATCTTGGAATCGTCAGCAAGCCCGGGATGCCAAGGGTATCGATTGAGCGGATGATCGCATTCGAAACAAACTCACGTGAACACGGGGTTATGCAATCGCGTAGGACCTTTGTCATGGTCGCAGCCGTCCGCAAAATCCGTTATCGCGTCGGTTTCAGCACCAGTCAGCACGTAACCATCCGATCATTTCTCCGTACAACACACACGCGGGGTGTTTCTATACTCCGCATCTCACCCGCACTGTTCTCCGCTTGATTACCAGGCGTGTTCGCCATCGGTACCAAGCGATTTGGAAAGATTGTCACATGATCGCCACAGCCTCTGTCCGTCGCTTCCGTTCGTTGGTCTGCACGCTCGCCCTTGCCAGCCTTACGGGCGTCGCCCTGGCTGATGTGCCCGCCGCTTTGGATCGCGTGCCGGAAGGCTTTGAGGGCGCAATTGCGATTCCCAACATCGAAAAACTGGAAGCCACACTGGCGAAGATTCCCGAATTTGACCGCATGCTCAAGAGCGGCGGCGCGAGCATCGAGGTCAAAGGTTCAGTTGATATCTTCGATTGGGCCAAGCGTCCAGGCGTGAACAAGAACGGCTCGGTTGCTCTGTTCAGCATGCCTCTGGATGCTGCTGGCAAGGCTGCCGCGAAGGCCAAGAAAGCTGCCGACGAAAAGGGCGACGAAGCAGGCGATGAATCGCCCGACTTCGGCGGCGATGCCATGGAGGCTCGCGAAAAGATGATGGAAGAGTCGGCACGCGTGCTTGTGCTCGTGCCCGTCAGCGACTACAAGGCGTTCGTGCAGGGACTCAAGGGCAACCCGGTTGATGCCGTTGCCGAAGTGACGCTCGATCTGCCTGAATTGCCCGGCGAGAACGAAAACGCGGCGGACGAAGCTGCTGAAGAAGGCTCGCAAAAGGCCTATGCCCGCAACATCGGTGGCGGCTATGCACTCATGGGTGTCAGCAAGAAAACCGTTGAAGACTTCAAGCCCGTTGAAGGCAAGCTCAAGGCTCACGGCGAGTTCCTGGGCGCAACGGGTCGCAAGATCGCAGACGATGCGATGGTGCTCATTATCGGCAACATGGCCGAGATGAAGGACGGCATTCAAGACAACTTCAAGAACCTCGAGAAGAACCCCCAACTCGCGATGGCGACTGCTGGCGCGGGCGAACAGGCCAAAAAGGGCCTGGAAATGATCGAACTCGTTGCGAACAACTTCGCACGCGACGCTCGCGTGGGCATTGTTGGTGTGGGCCTTGATGACAAGGGCATGTGGATTGACGTCGCCAGCCAGTTCAACAAAGGCACTGAGCTCGCGGGCTTCTTCCAAGACAAGGGCAACGTGCAGCCCCTGCTGCAGAAGCTGCCCACGCAAACGTTCGTCGCCATGCTCGCGATGGACACCGCTGGCGCGGGTATGAAGAAGCTGATGACCAACCTTGCCAAGCAAGGTGGCGATGATGCCGGTGCGATGCTCAGCAGTTTGACCGCTGCCGACAAAGTTGATGGCTTTGGCTGGATGATGGGCGCAAGCCCCGCTGGCCTCATGGGTCTGTTCAGCAGTACGAGCAGCTTCACAATGGTGAAGGATCCGCAAGCCTACTTGGGTGAAGTCAAGAAGAGCTACGAAGCCATGAACGGCAAGACCATCGCCGGCATGACGTTCAAGACCAGCTACACGTCGGCGGCGTCGACCATCGAAGGCACGAAAGTTGACAGCTACACGGTGTCGCAAACTGCCGACCCCAACAACCAAGAAGCTCAGCAAGCCCTCATGATGCAAGGCATGATGGGCGGCGGCGGCCCCAGCACAGGTATGTACGCACCCGTCGAAGGCGGCGTGGTCGCAACGTATAGCAAGAACAACTTGCTCATGAAGGAAGCAATCACCACCGCTGGCAGCAGCAAAGGCGTTGCAACCACCGATGAAGTCAAGATGCTGCAAAGCTACCTGCCCGCCGACCGCACGATGGAAGGCTATGTGGGCGTCAAGCCCGTCATGGAAATGGCCTTGGGTGCCATGATGATGTTTGGCATGGAAATAGACATCACGCTGCCCGAGAAGATCACGCCCATCGCCTTTGGTGCAACTACCAACGATGGCGCCTTCCGCGCCCGCGTGTTCGTGCCGCATGATGTGATGACCGCCATCGGTGAAGTCAGCAAGAGCATGCAAGAAGGCATGCAAGAAGGCATGCAAGATCAAATGGCTCCGGGCGGTGATGAAGAAGAAGGCAAGGCACCCGGCTTCTAAGCGAGGTTCCAAGCGGGCTTTTAAACTGCGTTCTAAGCCGAATTGAAGTTCAAAATCGAGTTTAACCGGGGCCCAAGCACACGCTTGGGCCCTTTTCTTTCGCGTAGCATCACCCGTGCTTTGGCAACTTTCGCCAACCTTGACCCTCGACCTCATGCGCCCGCGCGTCATGGCCATTCTCAACATCACGCCCGACAGCTTTGCCGACGGCGGCAAGCATCTTGCCGTCGCCGACGCACTTGCAGCCGCCGTTCGCTGCGTCGATGAAGGCGCTGCGATGCTCGACGTCGGCGGCGAGAGCACTAAGCCGGGCTCGCACGCTGTGAGCGAAGCAGACCAAATCACCCGCGTCGTGCCGGTCATTCGCGCGATTCGTGCTTCGTCTCACGCCGTGGCGAAAACGTCCATCAGCATCGATACCACACGAGCCGCAGTCGCCGCCGCCGCACTCGATGCAGGCGCGAACGCCGTCAACGATACCTCGGCGGGTACTGACGACGCCCAGATGCTGCCGCTCATCGCGCGCCATCGCTGCGGCGTCATTCTCATGCACCGCCTCGTCGCCCCCGCTCGCGATAGTTTCAGCGACGCATACGCCACGCCGCCCCACTACGACGATGCTGTCACGACCGTGCGCGACTACTTGCTCGCCCGCGCCGCGGCTGCTCTGGCCGCTGGCATCTCGAAAGACTGCATCATGCTCGACCCCGGCTTGGGCTTTGGCAAATCCGTCGATGACAACCTGCGGCTCATCGCAGCCACACCCACGCTCGCGGCGACTGGCTACCCCATTCTCAGCGGCCTCAGCCGCAAGAGCTTCGTCGGCCGGGTCAGTTTGCATCGCGACAGCACGCCCGCAGAACGCCTCGAAGGCACGCTTGCCCTCAGCGTTTTGCACTATCAACTGGGCTGCCGCTTGTTTCGGGTGCATGATGTCCAGCCGCATGCGCGCGCCCTTGCCGCCGCTGAAGCTATAGCGATGTCCGGAATGTCCCAGAAAACGACCGCCTAACCTCTCCCAGCGATTCGAACCACCCGGAACGAATCAACCGACTCGGCATCCAAGGAAGTGACAGCACGCGGGCCAACCCCGCAAACGCAACGGAGTGAAGCACATGGCAAACGCACATATCAAAGAATTCACCGACGCGAACTTCGACGCCGAAGTCCTCGCCAGCGACAAACCCGTGATGGTCGATTTCTGGGCCGAATGGTGCCAGCCTTGCAAGACCTTGGCTCCCACCATCGACGCCCTCGCTGAGGAATACGCGACCAAGGCCAAAGTCGGCAAAGTGAACACCGACAACAATCGCGCCATCAGCGTGAAGTACCAGATCACCGCCATCCCGACCGTCATGATTTTCAAAGGCGGCAACATGGTCCGCAAGTTCGTCGGCTTCCAAAAGAAAGAAGCCCTCATGGCCGCCCTCGACGAAGCCGCGATCAAGTAATTCGGCCCCCATTTGGGCCCGAGTTCGGCCCCCAGAACATACAAAACCCACGGTCTTCCCGGCTGTGGGTTTTTACTTGTGCCCATTCTTCGCGCTACCTTTACACTGATCATGAACACAACCACGCAGTCACGGAAGGCGGTCGAAGTTATGGCTCACGGCGCGAAGGCGGATCGGTTTGCGGGTCGGCCTCTGCGTTGTGGCGTTGTGGGTGTTGGTCGCATGGGCCAGCACCACGCACGCGTGTACGCCAACATGTCCGACTGCGAACTTGTAGGCATTGTCGACGCCAGCAAGCCTCGGCGTGAAGAACTCGCGAGCAAGTTCAACACCAAACCCATTGAAACTGTGCAGCAACTGCTCGATGCGAAGGTCGATGCAGTTTCCATCGCCGTCCCAACCACGTATCACTATGAAGCGGCCAAGCCCCTGCTCGAAGCAGGCGTTGCATGCCTGATCGAAAAGCCCCTCGCGGGCGATGCCGAAACCGCGAAGAAACTCGCCGACCTTGCCGCACGCCATGACGCGTGCCTGATGGTGGGCCACATCGAGCGCTTCAACCCGGTGATGCGCGCGATGCAAAAAGCCGCTCAAGAAGGCCCGCCGATCACGCCTCGCTTCATGCAAGTGATTCGCGTCAGCCCGATGACATTCCGCAGCGTGGATGTGGGCGTGGTGATGGACATGATGATCCACGACATCGACGTCGTGCTGATGTTGATGGGCTGCGAACCCACGAACATTCGCGCCGCGGGCGTCAGCGTCATCACGCCGCACGAAGACTTGTGCGATGCCTGGCTCGAATTCGACACCAGCCGCGGCCGCTGCGTCGCGAATGTGACTGCCAGCCGGCTTGCGTTCAAGACTGAACGCGTCACGCGCATTACGGGCGACAACGCGTACATCAAGATTGATTACGGCGCGAAGAAGGGCAACATGATCCGCAAACTGGCCAACGAAATCCAGATGCGCGAAGTGCGTGAAGCCGTCGCCAACGGAGCCGACCTCACAACCCTCAAGTGGGACCAGCTGGTGAACATCGACCCGCTCGTGGTTGACGATGCCGAACCCATCGTCATGGAAATCACCGAGTTCGTCGGCGCCGTCCGCGAAGGCCGCCAGCCCAGCATCGACGCCGAAGCGGGCTTTGCCAACGTCCGCACCGCCGAACGCATCGTGGCGGCGTTGAAGGAAGCGGCACGGGCCTAGCAGGTTTCTCGTTGGCTGTTTGTGTTACCTCGCAACAACCAGCACAATCCAATCTTCGCCAAGTTCCTCCGCATCCACAACCGCGCTGGGCACCTGCCCCGGCGCGATATTGAGTTCTTTGTACACCTCAACGCTTTCGAATCCCGCCTCGCGCATCGCATCCGCAAGTTCCGGCAAACTCCACAGCCGCCACTCATACACAAACGCTCGCGGCATTTCTGCGACCACATCGCCATCAACCAGCACGCGAAAACTGATGCTGTTGCGCACCATCGCCGTGCGCGGGTCAGCGGCTTCGTGCCGCCACACGTAATGAATCATCTCGCGTCCGCGCGAAGGATGCCGCCTTTCCATGGCGCCGAGTTTGTACGCGTTTGCACCGCCGTAGATATCGCATGCGAAAATGCCGCCGCCAAAGCCCGCGTTGCCAGCATCAAGCCGCCGCTTGCAGGCGCGAAGATACGCCACCAGCATTTCTCGCTGATAGATATAACCAATCGAAAAATTCCCGACGAAAATCACATCACTGCCGACGACCGCAGCAGGGCTCGCATCACCCACGCAGTCGCCGCAAAGTAATTCCAAACCCTTGACCCCTTCGCTTGCCGCAACTGACCGTGCACGCTCGAGTGCCTCGCTATCCAAGTCAACGCCAATAGCCCGCGCGTCCTCGCCGCGAGACTTGGCCTCAGCAAGCCACCGCACGCTCACAGTTGCCGTCCCGCAGAAGTCCTCCCGCAGCGAAATGGGCTCGCCACCGTGCACCCCGCGCAGCAGTGCCACCACGTGCCGCGGGCTTTGCACACATAACTCATAACACGCATGCCGATCAAGCACAGGAAACCTCTCGCGAAGGTCCGAACACAGGCGATCAACGCCGACTTGATTCAAGGATGGCCGATCTGCCACCCCTAGCCATGAAAACTTCACACCAATCGTCACACTCTATCTCGTATAGAACCACGTCTGCGCCCTCGCGAGCGGCAATCCCCATCACGAATCACACACGCATCTCGCATTCGACGCAACCCGGCCCGCCACATGCCTGACGAACGATGAAGCCGTGACCCTCGTCGCGAAAACGCTGAGGCCGCGAGCGTTCGGGCCTTCGAACAAGCCTGCAAACGCTTCGTGGGCATTGCAAATGCGGCAGCAAGCAGTCGGTAAGCATCCGGCTGCCCTAAAACCCGCGTCCAGCGGTGATGCCTAAACCAAACATAATCCTATCATGTCTAGTATCCTAAGGTCTGCCGCCCCGCCGACCCACGCAAAATTCCCGAGCTATCGGACAATTTATAACCGCCTTTACTCACTGCACAATAGACACTTACACCCAGAACGACCCTCCCACACAGAATTTCTCCTCCACTTTTCTGGCATAACCAAATTCCTGTGGCATATTCACAGAGTCTTGTCTCTCTCTCCTCCTAATACTCGGCTGCGGGCGGAAATTCGCAGTCGGGTTTGAGAACAACGCAGTGTGAGCCACCGTAAAACCGGCAGGTTTAAACCGCGACGTTCGCCGAAGTCTTGTCTCTCTCTCCTCCTATGACTCAGCCACGGGCGGAAACGCGTGGCTGAGCCTTTTTTTGGACCTTGCGTTTCGCACGCACTCGTGCGAAACCTAAAGATGTCCTCGGGCCGACAAGTTCGTGCCGTCTCGGCATAACCCGCCCAGCCCCACTACTCGCTACCGCTTCGCATGCCTGTTGCGTTTCCGCAACATCGCCCGCGCTCGCACGCTCGACTCATCCGAAGAGTCGATCATGACTGCTCATCAACCCGACTTCTATCCCGAGCAAGACCCGCTGCCATTCGGCTCACGAGGTGCAGACGCCGACGGGTCACCCCGCGCATCCTATACAGGTGTCGACAAACTCGGCTCACTGCTGCAAGACCTTCATCGCTTGCTCGACCAATCCATCGAGCATGTTGATCGTGCCAAGAACACGCTCACCAGCGATAGCGTCGTCACCGCAGCCGCTGCCGCCGTCGTTGAGCGTCACCTCGCCAGCGCGGCTGATGAGCTTGAGCGCATGGCCGAACTCGTGCACGCTGCGATGCAGGGCAAAGCCACGCCGCTTGGTTCAGCCAATCTCTCGCGCGCTCGCCCCGTCACGCTGGGCGAAGCGATCAGCCACGCACTAGATGTCTGCAAGCCGCTCGCGGCAAAGCACAGAGTGACGTGCAACCTCACGCTCGCGCCATCGCTCTCCGGCTTGCCGAGTGGCGCCATGTACACCGTCGCTCTCAACGCGATTCAGAACGCCATCGAAGCCGTCGCCCGCACCAACCAGCCAGGTACGGTTGATCTGGAACTTCGCCCCGATGCCGCCCCGCGCGAAGCCGCTTACGGCCGCGATCAACGCGTGTGGTGCGTACTCGACATTCGCGACACCGGCGCAGGCCTCCCAAAGAACGTCGATCCTCGGCGTGTCTTCGATCTTGGCTTCACGACCAAACCCAACGGCGCTGGCGTAGGACTTGGCGTTGCTCGCAGCGTCGTCCAAGGCATGGGCGGCACCGTTGAACTCTCGGCTCGCTCGCAAACTATGCCCGACGAGAAGGGCTGCCTCTTCCGCGTGCGGTTTCCGTGCGTCACACTGAACACCACGCAGTATCGCCACACTGCGTAACACAGCCAAGCACGCGACTCTGACTTGCGGCTCATCGCCACGCTCGCCCGCTCACGTACCGCGCCATCAATCATGCCAGCATCCGCCGCCAAACTCCTGATCATCGACGCCGACGCGCCCGCCGCACAGTCGCTCGCGAGTTTCTTCACGAGCGACGGCCACAGCGTCACAATCGCTGCCACCGCCGCTCACGCACTCGAACTTCTGACCGCTGCCGACAACACCTTCGACTGCATCCTCACCGAACTCTCGCTGCCCGACATGCCGGGCATGGACCTGCTGCGCACCCTCGCCAAGCAACACCGCGCAACCGCCGTCATAGTCACCACCGCCTACGGCAGCGTCGAATCCGCCGTCGAATCACTTCGCACCGGCGCATGCGACTACCTCGTGAAACCCTTCGTTGACGGCGAACTTCGCCAAGCCCTCGACCGCGCACTGCGCGAACGCGCTCTTCGCAGCGAAAACGTCGCACTTCGCAATCGGCTCGACCGCAAGCACAATCTCGCCAACATCGCCGGCAGCGACCCGCGCATGCGCAAAGTCTTCGAGTTGGTCCGCGCTGTCGCGCCCAGCCGCACCACCGTCATGATGACCGGCGAAAGCGGCACCGGCAAGAGTCTCATCGCCCACGCCATTCACCAGCACAGCCCGCGCAACAGCAAGTCATTCGTTGAAATCAGTTGCGGCAGCATCCCCGAAACGCTCCTCGAAAGCGAACTCTTTGGCCACGTGAAAGGCGCATTCACCGGCGCGCATGCCGACAAGGTTGGTCGCTTCCTCGCAGCCAACGGCGGAACGATCTTCCTCGACGAAATCAACTCTGCGAGCCCGGGCATGCAGCTCAAGCTGCTGCGCGTGCTGCAAGAACGCCGCTTTGAACCCGTCGGCTCATCGAACACGATTGAAGTCGACGTCCGCGTGATCCTCGCAACAAATCAGCCCCTCGAAAAGCTCGTGCAAACCGGCGTTTTCCGCCAGGATTTGTACTACCGCATCAATGTCGTCAACATCACGCTGCCGCCGCTTCGCGATCGCATCAGCGACATTCCCGAAATGGCCCGCTTCTTCCTCGCCAAACACGCACAAGAACTCAGTCGACAAATTGTCGATTTCGATCCCGCTGCAATGACCGCACTGCAACGCTACACCTTCCCGGGCAATGTCCGCGAACTGCAAAACATTATCGAACGCGCCGCCGTGCTGACGCAAGGCCAGATCATCACGCTGCAAGACCTGCCCGATCATGTCCTCGCGGCACGCGAACCATCAACCAAGCCGCTCGCGCTCATCGATACCAGCGACGACGCAGTGCCCTGGGTTCCGCAATCACTCGAAGCCGCACTGCGCGAACCTGAGCGCCGCATCATCCGCAAAGCACTCATCGCCAACGACTGGAACCGCCAGAAAACCAGCGAACAACTCGGCATCAATCGCACGACGTTGTACAAGAAGATGAAAGCACTCGGCATGCTCGACGACCCAGAGCAAGAACAACCCGCGCCGAGACTTGCGAGCTAGTACCCCGCAGACGCGTCGTCACCCTTGTACCACTGTTGGATCATCACATCCAACTGCTCTCGCAGGTGCGAACTCGCCATGCATTGCTGAATAACCTTCGCATCCTCGATGCGACCACCCTTCACGAGCGCGAACGCGTACTGCCCCATCGTCATGTCTTTGACGTGTGCGGAGACATCAACTCGGTTTTGAAGCTTCACGTATATCTCTTCAGCATTTTGAATTGCTTCCTCATACCTGCCATTCAGCATCAATATATCGTTGTAGAAATTTGTCGCGGAGATGTATTCAAGCGAACTGATATCAAACTGGCTTCGCGCATAGCGGTAGCTGATTGTCGCCAACCGCAACGCCTCCGGAAAATCTTGATGCCGAATCGCGAACTCCGCGAGTGACATGTACGTGAACTCTGTTGTCATGTGCGACTCACCAAGCACACGCTGACATGGCTCCTCAATTTCTTTCAGCAAACTCCACGCTTCATCACGTTCGTTCAGTCGCATCAGGGAACGTGCCAGATTTCCCTTCGCCTGAAGCGTGCGAGGATCTTCAGTCCCCGATACCGTTTCTCGCAGCCGCACTAACTCTCGTTGAATTTCAAGCAATCGGCGATCGAACTTGAGCTTGCTGACAGTCACAACCATCGTGTGCAAAGCTTCCACTGTTCGCGGGTGTTCCCTGCCATACAAACGAATGCAGTGCTCCCACGCACGCTCGCTCAACTTCGCCGCCTCGTCAATCCGCGCAACACTGTTTGACGCAACCGCGTGCCCAAGTCCAACTTCAAAATCAATCGTTGTGTCATGATCCGGCCCCAGTATCCTCGTCGATTCCGCAAGGCCAGATCGCATCATCGGCTCTGCGATGTTCCCTTGGCTCAAGTTTGAGTATGCCATAGCGACGGCATACTTCGCTTTCAGCGATTCTGGTGCCGCGTCACCTAACTCCGTCACATAGATGTCGAGTGCCGCCTGCTTATGTAGCAACGTCTCGCGAAGCTTCGTCAACGTGCGATACGCATCCCCCAGCAAAGTATGCGTACTCGCGCGAACCAACGGATCAAGATCAGTCGCTTTATCCAGTGACTCTGCCGATGCATCAAGCATCTCTCGCACCGTGAATTCGCGCCCTTTCGAAACCTGCGGCGTTCCCGCCGCAATCATCCTTCGCAACACCTCCGCCGTTTGCTCTGCTCGCTGCGCCTGCTGCGTCGCTCGCTCTGCTGCTCGCGTTGCCAGCACCGCTTGCCACGCCACACCAGCCACTGCTGCAACCACCGTCGCGGCAACCACGCTCGCCGCCGTCACCAGTGCCTTGTTCCGCCCAGCAAACTTGCGAAACTGATACATCGCCGTCTGCGGCCGCGCAAGCACCGGCTGCCCCTGCAAGTACCGCCGAATATCTTCTGTAAGTTCACTCGCCGTCTGATACCGCTTCTCGACGCTCTTCTCCAGAGCCTTTCCCACAATCGCTTCGATATCCCCGCGCAGTTCCGTCCTCACTCGTCCAAGCGGCGTTGGGTCTTTGGTCTTGATCGCCTCGATGGCTTCAAGCAAACTCAGCGTCGGAACTTCGATAGCCGGCTTGTCCGCGAGCAGTTCATACAGCATCGCGCCCATCGCATACACATCGCAGCGCACGTCGATCTGCCGCTGATCGCCCGACAACTGCTGCGGACTCATGTAGCCGATTGTGCCGATCACCTGGCCTGCCGCCGTCGCGATTGTCGCGCCGGTTTGCTGTCCACTTTCCGTCAATCGTGCAACGCCAAAGTCCAAAATCTTCGGCTCTGCACGCTCATTCACAATCACGTTGCTGGGCTTCATATCGCGATGGATCACGCCTCGCTTATGCGCATGATCTACGCCATCGGCGACCTTCGCCATGAGCTCCAATATCTCGCGTGGCGAAGCCTTCCGCTCGCGCACCCACTTGTGCAGCGCTAAGCCATCGGCCAACTCCATCGCAATAAAACTTCGCGCACGCCCATCCACCTGCGCCACGCCGGCTTCAAGCACCTGTGCAATTGCGGTGTGCTGCAACATGCCCAGCGCCTGCGCTTCATGTCGAAATCGCCGCATCATCGAAGGCGTCGCAACATCACTTCGCACCAGCTTTACTGCGACGCGCCGCTGCGGAAACTTCTGCTGGGCCTCATACACCACGCCCATGCCGCCCCGGCCAATTTCGCGAACAACCGCAAATTGCCCGATATCACTCGGCGTTTTGCCGCACTCTTCGGTCAACTCCGCAATCACATCGGCAACGCCGCTCACACCACCATCAAGCAGCCCCGTCTCGTCGCTATACGCCAGCAGGCTCTCCACTTCGCTCGCGAGCGACTCATCCTCGGCCCGCGCCTGTGCAATCACACTCGCGCGATCAGCCCCCCGGCTCGCAATCGCGCGCTCAAAGTACTCTCGCACTCGTGTTTCTCTTGCAACCGCTTCCACGCCCATACCTCCGCTTCATGCGTTGCCAAGCCAACGCGTTTCACTCCGCGCGATCAATCTCGCGCATCAGCCAAGCCCTTGCAAATGCCCAATCGTTCTTCACCGTCGTCGCCGATACTCCCAGCGCCGCCGCCGTCTGCTCCACATTCAGTCCAGCGAAAAATCGCAACATCACCACGTCATACTGCCGCGTATCGCGCCCTCGCAAACTTTCCATCGCCCCATCCAGCGCAAGCAAATCATCCACAGCCCGTCCGGGCGAAGCCTTGCTGTCCAGCGTCGGCAACCCACCATCTTCATCCAGTTCCGCCGCACGTCCACGAATCGCCTTCAGGTGCCGCGCCCGATCAATCAATATCTGCCGCATCGCCCGCGCCGCCGCACCAAAAAAGTGCGCCCGGCTTTCCCAAGCCGGATCCGCATTGCGTATGAGCTTCAAGTACGCCTCGTGTACCAAACTCGTCGGCTGAATCGTCACCTTCGCGTCAGGCCGCTCGCTCGACAGCAACGCCGCCGCCATCGAACGCAGTTCGTCATACACCGCATCAAACAACTGCGACTTCGCCGCCGCATCGCCTCGCGATGCAGATTCCAAGACCCTGGTGATGTCCGCCGGCACACTCGCCACGCCCACATTATAAACGCTGCGCCTAGGTCGCGAAAACACCATCTCGCGACTCGCCTCACCCCACCATCGCCCGCTCCAAATCCGCAATCAAGTCCCCGCAATCCTCAATACCAATCGACAGCCGCACCAAATCCGCAGGCGGTGCATACCGCTCACGCAACTCCGCCGGCACGCTCTTGTGCGACATGCTCGCCGGCATGCTCACCGAACTCGACACGCTACCAAAGCTCACCCGAATCGCAAACAACTTCAGCCGCTGCACAATCGCCACCGACCGCTCCACGCTGCCCGTCGTAAAGCTCAACACCGCCCCGTCGCCGCGAGATTGCGACCGATGCACCTCGCGCCCGCCATGCCCCTCCAGCCCAACGTACAGCACGCGCGCAACATCCTTACGACCTGCCAAGTACTTCGCAACAGCCATCGCACTTTCCTGCTGCCGGGCAATCCGCAGAGCCATCGTCTCCATGCCGCGCAACATCATCGCGCACTCAAACGGCGGCAGCGCAACCCCCTCAGCGTTGTGATGAAACCCAAGCTCCTCGATCATCGCCTTCTCTCGCAGCGCAAGCACCCCCGCCATCACATCGCTGTGCCCGTTCAAATACTTCGTCGCCGAGTGCATTACCACATGCGCTCCAAGTTCCAGAGGCTTGATATTCAGCGGCGTCAAACTCGTATTGTCCACCGTCATGAGCACGCCGCGCTCGCGAGCAACTTTCGCAAGCCCAGCGATATCGCAAACCGTCTGCATCGGATTCCCCAGCGGCTCCACATGCATCATCCGCGTCTTGCTCGTGATCAGCGAACTCACGCGCGACACATCCGTTACATCCGCATACTTCACCACGATGCCGCGCTTGCTCCACACCTGAGTGAACAGCCGAAACGTTCCCCCATACAAATCCGCCGACGCCAGCACCTCATCACCAGGTCGCAGAAACGTCGCCAACCCATCCAACGCCGCCACGCCGCTCGGATACGCAAACGCGCGCTCCGCACCCTCCAAAATCGCAAGCTGCTTCTCCAGTACCTCACGCGTCGGGTTCCCGCCCCGGCTGTAGTCATACCGCCCAAACGCCAGCGGCGTCTCCTGGTCATACGTCGCCGACAAATAAATCGGCGGCGCACTGGCCCGAAACGGATCGCCGCCATGCCCATCGCCCTCGCCACAATTCGGATGCACCAGCAGCGTTTCAACGTTCATAACAACCTCCGATGCCGCCCCGCCATAACGAGTGGCTTGCTCTTGACGAACCCGAGATAGTTCGACACTGCTTTCCGGCAAACGCGACTTCTTTTGATCATTTGTGAAGAATTGCACAGGCAAACGTAGAAGACCAGAATCTTTGCGCGTGGGTGTCGGGAACGGAGAGTTGAGAACTGGCGTCTTACGCGTTACGCCAGCAAGCAGTCATAAAGGGACGGGGTCGATGTGATTGACCCCGGTGTCCAAATTGATCTGAGTTGGCCGCTCAAAGGTCCGCCTCAGTGACGCGACCGCGACATTTGCATACCGCGGGATTTCGTACGCATTGCTTTTGTTTTTGCCCCCCTACTGTCTTCTGTTCAGGGCGTAGCTCAGCTTGGTAGAGCGCGTGGTTTGGGTCCACGAGGTCGCAGGTTCGAATCCTGTCGCCCTGATTTTGATCATCATGTCAGCGCAGGTCGCTTCGCGGTGAGGATTCGATCAATGGCGATTTACTCGACATTCTTCCTGGCCTTACCCAAAGACCTCGTGAGTGGCTTCCCAGGTTGGAAGCTTCCGCTTGCTGTGCCCGTGCGAAGGCAGATCTTCAATCCATGGACCAAACAACAAACGTGGATCGAGACGCGCGAGCCGGAATGGCCCGATGACGATGCTGATCCCAATGCTGAATGGTCACCCGATGATGTTGTCTCCGGTACAGGCAGCTACACGCAATACCTCGAAGATCGATTGCCGCCATTTGTCGTTGCACGGCCCCATTGGGCCGCTAAGGGGCTGACTGATATCGAGCTCGAGCCGCTGTGCGAGACCCTGCACGTGAGTCCGACTTTCGAACACGCGATTTACGCCCGGCCCGAACTTGGTGCAACATTGCAGGCGATGCCGGAGGGATTTCTCGCGGCGTTGAGGTCTGCCGATGTCCGGGCAGTCGCCGCCCGCTGGGCCCAGGCGATGTCCGCACCAGAGTACACGCACTCGGTCTCAGGGGATCCGATCACCGATGGATGGACGCCGGATGACGCGACCGCTCTGCTCGAACCACTCGTCGGACTCGCTCACAAGGCGGAGGGCGGGCAGGTTCTATATCTGCTCGTCGAGGCATGAGAACCTGTGGATGTGTTGCAAAGTGCCTTGCACTTTGGTGGCCAAAATTGCAACTGTTCAGTGACCTCGCGATGGAGCTGGTGACAAGCTCGTTACCAGCTTTGACTTGGCGCGTTGGCGAAAACGAGTAAACTGCATTGCATGGGTAGCACTTAGGGTCGCCCGGGTCACATGATCCGAGTTGACGTCGCTTAAGTATGGAGCATTCGAAATGTCGCAGTTGTTCGCCTCATTCGCGTCGTTGCCTCTGGTGGGATTCATCGCGACAGTGGCCCTCGCACAACCGGTTTCGCCGCCGCCCCTGTATCGCCTGCCGGTGCACATTGTTGATTGCGCCGGTAGTGCCGCCGGACGCGCACCGATCGCCTTGGTCGGCACGCTGTTCACTGGCGGCGTTTGTTATCGCGAGTATGACGCGGAACGCGCTGCGCTCACACCAGCCGATGAACTCGTGCTGCCTTGCCCGTGCAAAGCAAACAAGTACTCCGCAACGATGACGGAGTATCTCTTGGGGAACGTCAGACCTCGACCATCGGCAAAGGATGAAGATACCTGCGTGTTTCTCGTCAGTCCGCCATTGCAGAACGGATTTGATGGCGGCATCGGCGTGGGCGGCTTTGACTTCACGGTCGATGCGTTCACGGTGCAGGGGAACGTATACACCGCAACAACGATATTCTGGCATGACGACAGCAAGCACTACTGGGGCCCCAGCCCCCTGCACAAGGCACAACTGGTGCGCCTGAGCAGTCCCGGATATGGGCCAGGCGGATGGCTGCGACCGGGCGAATACACCTTCAATCTGATTGCTCGTGAGCTGTTTATGCCAGTGACTGAAGGATCAAGGCCGCTGTATCAGTTGGTTTCAACAAAGCGAGGCTCCACGCAATTCACGGTTGTTGATGGCGAACCGTGGGATGTGCACACGTGGGAACAGTCGCCATCAACTGCCGTGATCGATGAGAAGAGCATGTCGGCGGGAACGGGCGAAACCAGCAGTTCAGCCTCGGTCGCTGCGCAGTCGTGGCCTCGATGGCAGGCACCGACTTATGCGATGCGGCGATCGGACGGCAAAGGTTTGCGACCGGAGAATGCTCCCGCACGAAAGGCTGGGTCTCGCGAAATCGAACTGGCTTTTTCCTCGCAAGCACCTGGAACATGGAAACAGCACGCGCCTGCATCAAAGCCGCTTTGGGAAAGCACCGCAGACAACGAGAGCTCGGCGTTGAACGCGGCGGAAGGGCTGATAGTTGCACGCATTGCTGGCATCGAGTGGTCGCACCGCATCGCTCCCAGCGATACTGCCGAGGTGATGAGCGTGGAGTGGACAGCAAATGAAGTTGTCTGCGTGCACATCGGAGTATGGCGACGCTCGGCAGCGGATGAGCGTACTCAGATCCCGGAATTTGTTGTGCCACTCGAAACGAGAGGATTAGAAGGTTCACTCAAAGACATTGGCGAACGTCTTGCGGTTACAATTGCGTGGCACGAACTGTGATGCGTGCAATCACCAGTCTCCTGCGTTGACAACATCGCAGCATGAACCGGAGACTTCCATGGGACTCGTAAAGCCAGCAGCGTTGACAGGCTTCTTGATCTGCTTGATGGGTGGTTGCTCGGCGACGAAAACGCCACACGTGACACGCAATGAAGAAAGGGTGGATAGTGCCATGCAGCTCGGTAACTTTTCAGTGAGTCTGGCCGTCAAGGACATCGCCGCGTCGCGAGCTTTCTACGAGAAACTCGGCTTCACCATGGTCGGCGGCGACCAATCCAAGAACTGGGTTGTGCTGAAAAACGGCGAAACCAAAGTCGGCCTCTTCCAAGGCATGTTCCCCAAGAACATGCTGACGTTCAATCCGGGCTGGGATAGCAAAGCCGCAACGCTACCCGAATTCACCGACGTGCGCGACATTCAAAAGACACTCAAATCACGCGGTCTCACGCCCGAGCCGGCCGCCGATGAATCCACGACTGGACCCGCGTACTTCATGCTCGTCGATCCAGATGGCAATCCCATCCTGGTCGATCAGCACGTGCCCAGCCCGAAGAAGTAGCAACGCCGCAACTCGCGTGTGCGTCTACCCAACAATGTCGCGAGCATGTTCTGTGCTCAACATTGGAGGATTCACATGCTCGGACTTCTCTGGGAATGGCATCAACACGAACGCATCAACGACGCGAATCGCAAAGCATCGGATCTCAACGCAAGCATCCGTGATCGCAGCAGCGATGTCGAACGTCTGCAACAGCGCGTCGATGCGCTTGTCCTCGCAAACCTCGCGTTGTGGACAATCCTGCGAGACAAACTCAACGTGACGGACGCCGACCTCGAGCGGCGTGTGCAAGAAATCGACCTCTCCGACGGCGAACTCGACGGCAAAGTTCGCGTGGGCCCGTGGAACTGCACAGCCTGCAAACGCCCCAACGCACCAAGGCACGCCAAGTGCCTCTACTGCGGCATCGAACGCGCCGGTACCAGCGTATTTCCGGTGTAAGCGCGCTTCCGCGATGTATCAACACGACTGCTTACCGGTTGCGTAGTTATTACTCGGGAATGCCGATGTCTTCGTTCCACAGATCGGGCTTGGCGGCGATGAACTCTTGCATGAGGGCGATGCAGCGTGGGTCATTGAGATTCACGACTTCGATCTTGGCGGCGCGGAGCCAGTCTTCGCGGCCTTGAAAAGTCTTGTTCTCGCCTATGACTACTCGCGGAATCTGGTGTAGCACGGCGGTACCGCTGCACATGGCGCAGGGGCTGAGCGTGCTTGCGAGAATGAGCGTGTGCCAATCGCGCCGTCGACCGGCGTTGCGGATGCAGACAGTTTCAGCGTGGGCCGTGCTATCGCCTGATTGCACGCGCAGGTTGTGGCCCAGTGCGACGATGACGCCATCGCGGTTGACGAGGGCACTGCCGATGGGGATGCCGCCTTCGCGTTTGCTTTTGCGGGCTTGCTCGTAGGCGGCGTCGAGGGCGAGGCGGTCGATGGAGGATTGATCCATGCCCGAGCGTACGCGCGGCGATGGATTCCTACCGTTCGCCATGAGT